>Ga0209641_10000546_pt1 | contig 34648 bp, 27 predicted proteins | sample RifCSP16_1_FD_184022 | JGI IMG/M metagenome (GOLD analysis project Ga0209641, IMG submission 184022) | Soil microbial communities from Rifle, Colorado - Rifle CSP2_sed 16_1 (SPAdes) (version 2) | ecosystem: Environmental > Terrestrial > Deep subsurface > Rock core/Sediment | place: Rifle... | reverse complement strand
GCATTTCACGTAGCTTCGAGCAGTCTTTGTCGTCTTAAAAGAACCGCAAAAAATGCACTTGCGACCATTCAAAAAGTTGGTCGCACAACTAAAAACTGTATGAACCCCAGTAACCATAAGTATCTCCTAGGATACTCTGGTTACGAAACGCCCTAATTACCATGTTATATATCACCCAATGCACCCATGTCATCCTGGGTGCCTCAGGATTTGGGGCGTCCGGATCATCGACGATCAATGCCAGGCTTTTCGAGCCGGCCGGCACGCCAGTCCATGTGAGCAGCGGAGAAATATTCAGACCATCACAGGTATGGCGCGCGGGAATCGCGCCATCATGCTTGAACGATAGCGACATGATGATCATGGGCATAACGATGTTCTCCTTTTCGCCGGGTAGCAAGCTGGTCTTGGCTTCTGCAACAGTCAGGGCTGCCGCAACAGAGATGCAGATCAGGGCGACACCCAGAACTGCAGTCCATATCAGGCGTCTGCGCCGGGCTCTGTTATTCATGTATCAGGTCACCGGCTTCATCTCAACCTTCTTGCCCAACTTCCACATCATCGCTTTCGTTCGTGCGCTTTGGCTCGTGTGTCTTGATGTCACCGCGAATTTTTTGTGCGTAGTCCTCAATTTTACGTTTGGCGGCATCGAAGGCATCGCGCAAGGCCACATAAACATCTTCGGCATGGTCGCGATTAACCACGATCTCGCTGCCTGGCATGCCGATGTCGATGCGCACATTGAACTGCCTGCCCTGATGATGGTGCTTGTGCGGCACCTCAACCACCACACGGCAGGACGTGATGTGATCGAAGAATTCTTCGAGCTTGTTCACCTTGTCGCGTATGTGCGTTTCCAGCGCCTCTGAATGGTCTGTGCCACGGATCGTGATCTGTAATGGGATCTGCATGAATTCCTCCTGAAATCGAGCCGTTCTAACGGCGGTTGTTGAAATGCATGTAAATCTGACCCGGGCAGTGCATTGAACCCAGATAATCCATTAGCCTCGAAACCCCCTCCAGCTCCCCCTTGTCAGGGGGAGTGCCCGGTCTGCCCCTCCCCTGACAAGGGGAGGTTGGGAGGGGTTGGGTTGGAAGTTCTGGCTAATGGACAATCTGGGTTGAATTTTGACCCGCCCTCAGTTTATCTCTGAAACGATTCAGGTTGTGGATGATTTTCTGGTTTTGGCCTCCTTTTCGGATTGAGTTAATCTGTTTCCAAAGCGGTAACTATTGTTGCCGTTCTCCAATATGGCGAGTTGCCCCTGCCTGCCAGCGGCCTTCTCCAGCTCTAGCGCATTGACCAGGCCGCAAATTGGGTCGTGTTGATAAAATACGGTGCCGCTCAGCTTATCTGATCCTTGAAACCGCATTTAAACCACGAAGAACACGAAGACCGCGAAGAAGCACAACGGGTTATCCAAATAACTGGATTCACCTTTTGGGTGATCGTTCAATATCATGCAATTCCATGATAAATCTTCGTGATCTCTGTGCACTTCGTGGTGAAGTGCTCTTTTTAGGCTGATATGGCTGACTTGGCAGAAAGCCCGATGGTGGGCATGAAGGCAGAGTTGTGACTCTTTACAAAGTCATGCCGGGCGGCATGGATGCAAAAAATTACGCGCTATCCGGCGGGCAGCATCATTCACTGCCGGATTCCCGTCGAACACGGAATTGTGTGGCGTCCCCAACGAGATTCGAACTCGTGTTACCGCCGTGAAAGGGCGATGTCCTAGGCCTCTAGACGATGGGGACTTAAACTTTGAAGCTCTTTTGGTGGAGATAAGCGGGATCGAACCGCTGACCTCTTGCATGCCATGCAAGCGCTCTCCCAGCTGAGCTATACCCCCGTATCTCGAAAGAGCGCGCATTATATTGATGCACACCCTGCTTGTAAAGCGCAATGCATGGCCGAATATCTGCGTCTGAAAATACTCACGTCTATGCTGCTCCCGAGACTCTAAAAAACATGAAATCTACCCACACTCTTTCACGAAGATCCTGTTTTTAAAATCAACGATGGCTGATTCATATGAACCACGACCAATCATGACTAATCAAAGAATCCGGTAGGGTGGATAAGCATAGCGCATCCACCTTGTTAAGCTTGCACGGTGGATGCGCTATGCTTATCCACCCTACACCTTTCGCGGAGAACAAATCTACTCTGCTCTTCTTATGTGGTGCGATTTAAACTGATGTGGAAGAAAAAGACGTTGTGCGGCGCCGATTTTCAACAATAGATCACGATGCTGTTCAACAGCGGCAGGCAGTTATTGTTCGATCACAAGTTGGGCAGCAATTCCCGGATCGTCTCAAGTGTAGTGCGTGCGCGTGCTCGCGCCCCGGCATCGGACAAGTCTCCGGGCTCATCCAGCCGTGCGATCTCCTTGCGCAGCTCAAGCAATTCATGGCGCTTGGAGCGGCGCCAGGCCAGCGCGAGATCCACCACCTTGTGCGGTACGGCCATCGCTGCATCTTCACTGAAATCCAGCGCCTCGACTTTTTCTATCAGTTCCCTGAATGGTTTCAGGATCGAGTCGACATAACGTTCCCATACCCAACCCGCGACCCACAACACCATGACATTGATCGCGATCAGGCCGATCACGCCGGCCAGAGCGGTTTTAAACAGCAACGGATAAATGTTCGGCTTGTCGGAAAAATGCACGCGATAAAGATTGGCGTCCACTACCTCGCCCATCTGCACATACATCATCCACAATGTGCCGGCGATCAGCAGCACCTCGAGCGTGACCAGCGCGATCAGCAGCCATTTTTGCACCTTGTCGTCCACATAGACGATGCGGCGCTTGATGGGATTGGATTGGGGCATCGTGTTCATAGGTCGTGGCATTCAAAGCAAAGTGACGTGGTGTTGCCGGATGTGATTACCTTGCCGTGGTTTTTGGTGAAAGTCTCGTGGCACGAGACGCAGCTCACCATGCCGTTCGGCAACTGTATCGTTTTCGGCAGTTCGGCTGCCGGCGTGTAGCCGCCATAAAGCTCTGCCTCAGCATAATTTCTTCCGACAGGGTGATTCTGGGAGCCATGGCGCACCACAAAGTTAGTATCAACCTGCACATCGCCCCTGTTGGAATGACACTCCATGCACTGCACCGAATAAGAATCCAGAGTCTGCCAGTTTTGCGAGTCGGGCATGCCCAGGTGTCCCGATAACATCACAGACTCGCCAGCGTCGAGCATGGCGTCGAAGAACGCCTGGCCGTGACAGGCGAGACACATGTCGCGACCGAGCAACGTGCCGCGCAGCTTGCCCGGCAAGTCGCTGTGCACCTCATGACAGGTACTGCAGGTGAGGTCGCCTTTCCAGTCGCGCGGGTAGTCAGCCGGAAAAATATAGCTGAGCGGCGGAGTAAGTCCGCTGGGATGGCTCATTTTCAGGGCATTGGCGTGACACTGGCCGCATAATTGTTCCTGGCTGGCGATCAGCATCGCGGCATTTTCGGTCGTGGTTTCGACATCCGCCATATGGCAGCCTGCGCAGGACTCATCGAGCGGGTGCAGGCCGGGGTTTGATACCATGGCATACAGCAAGGCGGCGAAGCCCAATACCGCGGACACTGCGAACGCGGCGATGCCGAGCTTACAGGCGCGCCGCACGTTCCAGCTCTTTCAGTTGCGCAATTGCGGCAGACGGGTCTTGCTGCGCCGCGAGTTGCGACAGCGCAGTGTCGGTTGCGGCGCGCAAGGCGCCATAGTGATTTTGCAACCTGATGCTGCTGCGCTTGATTAGCTGCTCTTCCTGCTTGAGCTGGTCTTTTTCTCGCGTCGGAATCGGCGCAACCAGCCCTTGCTCGATGAAGATCTCCAGGTTGCGCGCAAAGCGGTACAAAGGTCCGGCGATATAAAAACCGGTGTAAAGCGAAATCAGAAAGGTGATGACGCCGGAGAATGACACCAGAAACAAGCCTGTCACCAGCAAGGTGGGACCAAGATGCTGCCGGCTCAGGCTATGGGAACGGATGATGGTTTCGTAATTCACCCCGGATTTGTCGGTGATGAAAGTCAGCACCAGCACCATGCTGAGACAGGCCAAGCCGCCAACGATCAGCGCGATCCTGGAAACCAGGCGCAGGCGCAGCATAAAATGTGTTTTGTCCGCTGAGGATAGTTCCTGTTCCATGATCCGATGCATTGCTCCGGTCGATTATTCGGCAGGTAATTCTATTTCAAAAGTAAAACAATCTGTAGGTCGGGCTTAACATGCGACTTGCCGCTTGCGGCTTATTGAGGATTACATATTTGAAGACAGTGTCTCCGCATCTCGTAGGTCGGGCTACGCCCGACGCGGTGGGCAGAGCCCGCCCTGCGATGACTATTCCCGCAGACAGCCGAAGTAAAGCTCATCCGGCGCTTTTTTGTCAAGTGCCCAAGTCAAGCCCAAGTCAAGACTTGTTGCGCAGATGCTTTTCGATACGCGCCAGCACGGTCTCGCGCGGGAACAAGGCCAGCACGGCATCCACCGATGGGGTGTGCGTCTGTCCGACCAGCATCACGCGCAGCGGCATCGCCAGCCTTGGCATCTTCAGATTGTGCTTGGCCAGCAATTCTTTTATCAATGCAGCAATCGCGGGGGCTTCCCATGCTATATCCGCAAAGCGCACGGCGAGTTCGCGCAGCGCGGGAAGGACTTCGGGCAACAGGTGCGCATCCAGCAGTTCCTGCACCGGGTGTATTTCGATATAAAACACTTCCGCTTCATCCGCTAATTCGAGCAAGGTCGCCGTACGCTCCTTATACAAGGCGATCACTGCTTCCAGTTGTGGTACATCACTCACCTGCACACCGCGCTCTGCCAGATGCTTGCGCACCAGCTCGGCCAAGCGCGCATTGCCGGCCAGCTTGATGTAATGCTGGTTCAGCCAGCGCAATTTTTCCGGATCGAACTGCGCTGCTGATTTGCTGATGTGACGCAGATCGAACCACTCGATGAACTGCTGCATCGAGAAGATCTCTTCATCGCCGTGCGACCACCCCAGGCGCGCCAGATAATTGATCAGCGCCTCCGGCAGGAAACCGTCCTCGGCATATTGGATCACGCTCACCGCGCCATGCCGTTTGGAAAGGCGTTCACCATCGCTGCCCAGTATCATCGGCACATGCGCATATTGCGGCAGCGCCGCACCCAATGCCTTGAGGATGTTGATCTGGCGCGGCGTGTTGTTGACGTGATCGTCGCCACGGATGACTTGGGTAATACGCATGTCCAGATCGTCCACCACCACGCAGAAATTGTATGTCGGCGTGCCGTCGGCGCGTGCGATGATCAGATCATCCAGCTCGCTGTTCTCGAACACGATCTTGCCTTTGACCAGGTCGTCCCACGCCGCCACACCATGGCTGGGATTCTTGAAACGCACCACCGGCTTGATGCCATCCGGCGGAGCCGGCAGTACCTTGCCCTGCTCCGGGCGCCAATGACCGTCGTAGCGCGGCTTCTCGCCGCGCGCACGCTGTGCTTCGCGCATCGCGTCCAGCTCTGCCGGAGAGGTGTAGCAGTGATAGGCTGTGCCTTGATCGAGCATCTGCTGAATCACCGCCTTGTAGCGATCCATGCGCTGCATCTGGTAGAACGGCCCCTCGTCGTAGGCCAGATTCAACCATGACATCCCATCCAGGATCGCCTGCTCGGACTCCAGCGTGGAACGCTCCAGATCAGTGTCTTCGATACGCAAAATGAACGTGCCGCCCAGCTTGCGCGCGTATGCCCAGGAGAATAGAGCGGTGCGCGCACCGCCGATATGCAGATAGCCGGTGGGACTGGGAGCGAAACGAGTGCGTATGGTCATGACTTGAACGGAAGAGACAAATTGAAGCGCGCATTTTACGGGCTTTGCTGGTCGCGCGCACCAGGTTGTGGCGCAAGATGACTAATCGCAACGGGGCAATTGACTGGGGGCGCTGCGATATGCTCTAATCCGCGCCCTCTTTCGGGCGGTTAGCTCAGCGGTAGAGCACTGCCTTCACACGGCAGGGGTCAGGTGTTCGAAACACCTACCGCCCACCACCGACTAACGCGCGCCGTGCCGCTCGAGTTGCAACACCGTCGCGTCATCTTTATTTTTCCGTGCGAGCTTGAGCGCCTGCGAACTCGGAACAGCGCCGCGATCAAGCAGCAATTGCACCATCTGCGTGTCCCGGTTCATGACAGCCGCCATCAACGGGGTCAAGCCGCTGGAACCCGGCTTGTCCACCCAGCGGCCAAAGTCCAGCAACTGTTTGACTGCATCCCTGTCACTTCGCAATACAGCAGTCAGGATATCGTTGTATTTCGGTGTGATTATCCTTGGCTCCGCAGCAGCCACGCCGGACTCCGGAAGCACCGCAGGTAATGGCGGTGTTGTTTGCTGACTCATGGCCGGTCTCGTTGGCGGCGTTTTAATCCTTGGCTTTTTCGGCGCAGATTTCCTCACGGCAGGCTTGGGCTTCACCGGTTCGGAAGCCGGTTCCAGGACCGGCTTGAGCAATTGAACCGGGGTAGCGATCGCCACATTGCCCGGCGCGGTGATGGCAGGCTGCTCTGGAGCAGTAGCCGGCGCGCCGGACACAGGCGCCGGAAGCTCTGATACAGCGGGAACAGCCGATGCTGCCTTTGGTCTTGGAGCAACCTTGGGCTTTGCACCAACCTTCACGGCTTGCTGCAACGCCACGGCGGACTCTTTTTCCAACTGCGGCAGGTACACATAGTAATAATAAGCCCCGCCTCCGGCCATGATGACAAGGCCGCCCGCTGCGATCGTCCTGATGGATATTCCACGAAGGTTGACCATGCGGATCACCTTTCGGCGTGCCGATGCAATCGCCGGCAAGGCCGTTGCATCAGCGTATGGTTGCGGGGTATGACTTCATCGCCGGCAGGAACAATTTCGTAAACGCTCATAAAGTATCCTTTGATTATTTCCGAGTCAGCTTCTGAATCACTTGCGCAAGCTACGCCGCAAACATCTAACGGTCAATATGCTGCCAGATGATCGCTGGCAAGTCTAACCGTAATATTACGAATCATTGATCAGCAACCCGGCAATATGTCCACCATCCCTTCCGGTGCTGTTATTTATCCGGTAGTGCGTGGTAGCTTGTATACGGTATCTCCATGCATTGACTGGCCGGAACAGCTGGAGGATACTGGGAATAGTAATTTTAACGAGAATTGTGAAAATGCACGATCAAAAATTGGATTCCTCTGTTCTTGTTCTTGCGCTGCTGCTCGCATTGTTTTCTTCGCCAGTTCACTCGGCCCCACCTGCCACTCCGGGCGTCAAAGCCGTGGTGGCAAAAGTCGGCGAGAGACCGATCACCCGCGAAGATATCTTGCATACGATGCAGATCGAAAAATTCTACAAATCACCCGAATTGTCAGAAGCAGACGCTTTGGTCATCATCATGCAGGATGCCATCGCGCACGAAGTCGCACACTCGGTCGGTGTGTACGTCACCCCGCGAGAAACACCGGTGAATTTCCCCTTCGTCAAACAATTCACCCCCCCGGGCGGGGAAGACTTCAAGTCACAAGAAACTCTTCCGCCTCAAGAACAAGCCTTTCACGTTAACGATACTGCTTATGCACAACTCTACGTCGTCCCAAAAATAATCAACCGCAAGCTGCGCCGTTATTTCAACACTACAGCAGACATCCATACTGCCGAACGGACGCGCATCGAACAAGCCCAACGGTTGGTCATCTCCGGCAAAAGTTTTGCCGATGCCGCAAACGCGACCGGGCTGATGACCGCACGGCTTGAATTGGAAAGCAAAGCAATTGAAGTGCCTGCCGCAATGATATCGAGCTTGCAGATCAGCCGGTATCTACCCCAAAACGACCCGATTTTCGATATCCTGAACCAACTTGCACCGGGTGCGATTCATCCCAATACCGTCGAGGATGACGACGGCTATCGCGTGCTGCGCCTGATAGCCCGCAACGACCAGAAATATACCATCGAGATCATTGAAGCGGCCAAGTCACAGTATGATACTTGGCTCAGGAAATGCGCCAGGGCGCTGCGCATCACGATCAGCGATGACGCGCTCAAGCGTGATATCAAACGGGACTATCCTGACATAGACTGGGTTAAACGGCTGTAGTGCCATGTAACACTTTAATCTTCGCAAACAAACCCCTCCAAACCTCCCCTTGTCAGGGGAGGCTTAAAGGCTTCCCCCTGAGAAGGGGGGACTGAAGGGGGTTGGTTTAAGGTGTTACTGTGTTCTAGCAGCCTGTCGGACTTACCGGGAATCCAGCAAAACATCCAGCCACTCCTTCCAGCGCCGGTATTTTTCAGGTAGTGCCGGTGCGTCGAGCGTTGCCGATATCTTTTTGCTTTCCCTGCAACATGCCGGCGCCATTCCGGCTGCAAGCAGCGCAGCACCTCGCAGGCTGGAATCAACCTGCGTCAAACAGTGGACATCGAATGGCACGCATTGGGCGATGCCCTGTTGCAAGCAAGCCGATTCGGATAATCCACCCGAGAGAAAGACGCGTTCGATGGCGGACTCGCGGTGAAAGTCTTCCAGTATCCGCGCCACGCGGAAAATAACGGCCTCCAGCAACAAAGCTGCGATGCGGCGTTGCGGCAAATGATCGACCGGCCGGGAAAACCGGATGCCGAGATCGTTCCTGAAATAAGGCGCGCCTAGTCCGCTGGGTTCCGCCAGGCAAAAGATGTCATCCGCGGCCAGATCTTCGACCCGGCATTCACCCGCGGGATAAGGCGCGAGCGCGGCGGCGATGGAGTTGAGCGTTCCTTCGACGGCAAAATGGGAATGCTGCGCGCTGTCCTGATACACCAGCGTCTGCAAATATCCATCTGACCCGGCATCCCCCTTTGGCAGGTAGCGGACGACAAAGCAGCCGGTACCCAGATTTGCCAGGGCTTCCGCGCGATCTTCCCTGACACTGGCGAACAGCGCGGCGGATTGGTCGCCGACACTGGCTGTCAGAGTCAAGCCATTACTCAGCCGCAAATCCATCCCGGCAGAAGACCTGATCTGCGGGAGGGTGTGCATGGGTATGCCGAACAGATCACAGAGCGTGGGCGACCATTGCTGTTGCCGGATATCCATCAGCAGCGTGCGCGCCGCCATCGAAGCGTCGGTAACATGATGCTTGCCGCCGGACCAGCGCCAGATCAGAAACGTATCCAGCGTGCCTGCCAGCAACTCGCCGCGTTCCAGCCGTGTCTGCCATGCAGGGTTCTCCTGCAACACGATGCGAAGCTTGGGTGCGAAATAATAGGGCGTCAGCGGCAAACCGGTAAGACTGCGGATGGATTTCTCGTGCGCCCGCAAGGCATCGCAACTGGCCGCACCGCGATTGTCCTGCCATGAGATCAGCGGCGTGAGCGGTAGGCCGCTGGATTTTTCCCAGATCAAAAAAGATGAGCGCTGGCTGCACAGTCCGAAAGTTTTACAACCATCCGCTTGCGCAAGGCATACGCTGAGCACCTGATCGGCAACCGCCGCATAGGCCAGCGCATCGCTCTCATAGCGTCCAGCATTGACGGTAATTTTCGGGGCGGGGCGTGCAACGATGTTGCTGAGCGCACCGTCCTGTTCAAGCAAGCCGGCCTTGATCGAGGTGGTACCCAGGTCAAGCGCGATGGATGCGATCACAGGGTAAATTTGTTCTCGGCGAGAAATGTAGGGTGGATAAGCGCAGCGCATCCACCTTTTTGAGCTGGCATGGTGGATGCGCTGCGCTTATCCACCCTACTACTTTTTGATTGCACAAGGTTCAGAAAATCAGCCATCGTTGATTTTTAGAAAAAATCTGCAAGAACAAATTTACCCTGGATGCGTTCAATGTAAATTCACCATTTGGGTGATCCGTTACAATTGCAGGGCGTGATGAATCACGCCCCTACAGGCTTCAATTTCCCGGTCTATCGCGGCCTCATCCCAACCCATCACGGGGGCGACAGTTTCCGCGATACGACGCAGCGTGTCTTCACTGAGCTGTGCCAGGATCAGCAACGGCATGCGGCGGCGCAGCAGATCGTTCAGGTGTATGACCATTTCGTTGCGGGCGCAATACAATAGATCAGCGTAAATGAATGGCAGCCCAGGAGCGATGCGTTCGGCCAAACGGGGATCGTCTTCCATGCTGCGCAACACTTCCTCAACTCGCTTGCCATGCCGGCGGATCAGCCACTTCGCGCATTCCTGATCGATGCCGAGCCGGCTTGCCTGAGCGCTTACGGCAATCGACCACTCGGAAAAATCTTCATCCGGCGTCCACGGGAATGGGCGGCTGCCGGTTTGGCACGGCACATCGACGCCAAGCTGTGCGCACACCGTGTTGACTATGCATGCTGCATCTTCCCTGGCTGAAGTGAGTTTTCCGCCGATGGAGTAATGCATGCCGTTATTTGCGGTTTTCAGCTCCCAATCGCGGCTGGCAGATGATAGCGAGGCTTTGTCACTGCGCTTCATCACGCGCAAACCGGCATAGCTGCCAACCACATCCTTTTCCGTCCAGGCAGTTTTGAGAAAGTGATTGGCTTCATCAAGGAGATAGGCAACCTCTTCAGTCTCGACCGCGACATGCTCAAGATCGCCCTGGTAATCGTTATCGGTAGTGCCCAGCAACGTCATGCCGTACCAGGGGATCATGAAAAAAACCCGGCCATCCGATCGTGCAGTCAACAGCAGTGCTCCATCTGCCGGTATCGCCGGCATGACCAGATGGATACCCTTGCTCAGCCGGCACCATGCGCGTCCCGGCTCTGCGGCCGCGATCCATTGGCCGGCGGTATTGACGATTTGCCTGGCGCTGATTTCTGCACCGGCGTTGGTGAGACTGTCCTGAACCGTCGCCCCGCTTGCCTGCCCATTCTTTGCCAATGTTCCCGTCAGCTTGCAATGATTCACGCATACCGCTCCGGCGTTCATCGCCCCCGCGATCAATTCCAGCACCAGCCGGGCATCATCGGTCTGCGCATCGCCGTAGGTGAAGCCGCCGCGCAAACCGGTAATATCAAGGCAGGGAAAGTGTTCGGAAAATGTTCTCTGCTTGAAGTGACGATGACTCATATCCTTGGCAGGAAAACCGGCGAGAATATCGTACAGCGTCAAACCGGCCTTCAGCCGCAACATGCCGATGCGGCTGCCGGCATATACCGGCACACCGAAACGCAGCGGCCAGACACGATGAGGTGCCATCTCCAGCAGCATCTGCCGTTCCGCCAGCGCTTTCCTGACCAGCTTGAAATCAAAGGTTTCCAGATAGCGCAAGCCGCCGTGGATCAACTTGCTGGATGCCGAAGAGGTCGCGCAGGCCCAGTCGCCCTGCTCCACGATGGCGACGCGCAAACCGCGCAAGGCGGCATCATAGGCTGTCCACGCGCCATAGATACCGCCGCCGCAGACCAGCAGATCGAATTGCCGGCCTGCCAGCAAGGAAAAATCGCGCTTCACTGATCCCTCATCCTTGGTCCCTCATCCCTGGTCCCTCATCTGCAGCGCTTGTTGCGGAACATCGCTGATCAGTATGTCCACTCCCAACTCCAGCGCCTTGTTTATTTCCTCGTCGCTATTGCAGGTGTAGACAGCGATACATTTGTCATGACTGCGCAGCAGCTTGACCATGGGCTCATCAAGGGTTGCGATGGGCAGGCAGAATCCGTAAAGGAAAGGCTGCGCGGACAGGATACGCTTCGCATCCTCTATCGTCTGATCGGTTTCAAAGTTGTAAATCAGCGGAATCTCCGGCCTGCACTGGTGAGCATAGACCAGGCTGCCAAGATCGAACGAGGAAACCATGATGGCATCGCCGGCTGCCGGAGCGACCATAGCCATGGTTTTCCGCACTTTTATCTCATGCCGGTAGGATGCCTCCCATTCGCGATTCTTGATCTCGATCAGCAATCGGCAGTTGTTCCGGTATGCCTCCAGGAACGCCTGCAATGTCATGATCCGCTCATCCTTGTCTCTTGTGTCCGTTTCCGAGTAGATCAGAAAATTCCCGGTAAAGTCGAAGGTCTGCAACTGGGCGTGATTGAAATCGTCGATGTGCTTGCTGGGCACGCCGAGTTTATCCAGGAAGCGGTCGTGCCAGAGCACGGGAATCTCATCGCGGGTAAGCTGAACGTCTGTCTCGATGCCGTCGATCGGATATTCCAGCGCCTTGTCGAAAGCACATCGGGTGTTTTCAGCACCCTCTCTGTTTGCGCCACGGTGCGCGTATATCAGGCATTTCCTGGCACGATCTGTTTTTTTTATCTGCATATCCTGTCCATGCGGGGAACGAACTTATTGATCCGCCCAGCAAATAGTATCACCGTCATACCGGCCCTTCGACGGGCTCAGGATAAACTGACTTACAGTCAGGCCGGTATCCAGTGGCGCGCAAGGCGCGCCGATACTTGTTTCTGCTGGATTCCGGGTCAAGTCCGGAATGACGAGGTTCATAGTGTTTGTTTGCCGAATCAATATGGGAGTGGTCAAGGCAAATCATCGATGAACCTTTTCATCGATACTTTGAGCGCCGGAAAATTCGGGTTGTACATCAAACGGCGAAGTATGCCGGCCTTCAGGTTCTTCTCGGTCAGCTCTCCTTGCAGGATCATATGGGGATTATTATTGCAGGCGGCGTATTTTTCAATATCGTCCGGATAATAATGGATGCAATTGGAATAGTCTCCCTCGGCGCCATAGTGCATGTCTCCGGGTGGTAACACGATGGCCGTATGGGCGGAACTCAATATCCTCTGCTCGGGGAAAACGCTGTTGACCACTTCCAGTCTTTCAGCAGGAATAGCGGGTGGCAACTTTTCCGGAGTCGTGGTGTAAAGCACCAGTTTGCTGCAAGGATGGCTCGCGCGCGCCATGAATTCCAGCGTGGCCGTGGTATCGACGGTCACATCATCCGAGCTGGCTGCGGCGAATACCGGGATGCCCACATCATGTTTCTGCAATTGCACGCCGAGCTCCTTGATCAGCGCATGCATCTGGGCGGCGCCATTCTTTGCAAACGACTCATACTTGTAGATGTCGGTGTCTGGCCTGATGCTCACCCATTCCGCCGAAGGTATCAGCCAGCTATACCACTTGTGCCAGTTGGCGAATCTCGCCTGTGATGTAATTCGCAACGCGGGAGAGAACAGCAACAGGCCGCGCACCCGCTCATCGCGCAGGCTGTGGAAAATACTCAGCGCAGCGCCGGCGGAGTACCCCGCCAGATAGACCTCATCAACTTCCTCGGCCAGCCTGTCGCTGCCATATGCGACCGCCTTGGCCCACTCCTGCCATGTGGCATCGAGCAGATCCCCCGGCTGCGTGCCATGCCCCGGCAACAATATCGCCATGACGCGAAAGCCGTTCTCCTGAAAGAACGCAGCCAGATGCCGCATGAAATAAGGGGAGTTGGTCAGGCCATGCGTGAGCAGCACGCCACGCCGATAGGTCTTTGCATGCCCAGCCGGACTGCCGGCTGCCGGTTTCAGTTCGAACGGCGCATTACCGTCGACAACTTCTCCCGGATTGACAGCACCCAATGCAGAGTGCGCTCTGATAAGCATGTTTCGATTATGTGCCACATACTCCGCAAACGCCAATTGGCCTCCATTGAACCACGTGTTCAATCCGGACGGCTGGTGCCGTGCCTCAAGCGGCGGATTCGCTGCCCCCAAGATACTTCGCAATCGTTGCATTACCACCTCTGAGCGGAGCCCCTTTAGTATGGGCGGGCAAATTATGCCGCAGATCGCTGCCAGCCGGCGTAAAACTGGTTAGCGAATTCGTAATCCGATTACTTCAACCTGGAGAAAGCATTTGGCCACAGAGAACACAGAGATCACCGGGGAAAAACGACGATTGAAACAAGGGATGGATTCACCGCCTCGGTGAGTCGGAGAAACGTGTCAAACCTTCATCCTCTCTGTGTGCTCTGTGAACCCTGTAGCTTGACCTTGATATTTATTTTGGTTCACGGCACGATGCGAGTATGAAAATACTTTTTCTACAGCTTCGTTAGGCATCATCCATTGTGCCGGCGCGATCATGCTCTTACGACTGGCCGCTGACGCTGTGCTATTGATCCATCTGGCGTTCATCCTGTTCGCCGTTTTGGGTGCCGCAATCGCGGCGCGGTGGCGCTGGATCCCGCTTGTGCATCTTCCGGTTGCCGCTTGGGCGTTATTTGTTGAACTCACTGGTCGCAGCTGCCCGCTCACCAACCTGGAAAACTATCTCCGTATCAAGGCGGGACTATCGGGTTATACGGAGAGCTTTGTTGAGCACTATCTCCTCGCAATCATCTATCCTGCCGGCCTCACCCGAGAAATCCAGTTTGCGCTCGCTGGTGTAGTCATCGTCGTCAACACTGCAATCTATGGTTGGCTGTTTGTATGCAAGCGCGTTTCGAATGGAAGAGATGCCTAATCCCTCTGTCAACCACTTTACCGGCCATTCCGGCAGGCTCTGGAAAACACCGGGCAAACACTATAAGCCCGCTCGCCGTTCCGTGGTGCATCGCCCGACCGAAATTTGAAGTAGAAATAGAGCCCGATATCATGCGGCACCTTTTTCGCCCAATTGCGATACACCTTCGCCACCTGCGCCCGGTCCTGGCATTCCTCTGCCTCGTTCCTACGCAGCCCGTGGTTGCCGGTGAGTTTATCCCGGCTGACAATGTGGATCTCTATTCACGGGCGCTCGCGGATGTGCCGTCGGCGGCCTCCGAGGACATGCTGACGAATCCCGGCGATCCGCCGCCCAACCTTAGTCTGCGCAACTCCCTGATCATCGGCACTAACGCGACGCTGGTCGCGGCCTACGGCTCATACAACTGGTGGCGGACCGGGTTTGGCGGCGGCTTCGACACGGCCAATGAAGGCTGGCTGGGCGCCGGAACCAATTTCGGCGGCGCCGACAAGCTAGGCCACATATACAGCAACTATGCCGGCGTGCGGCTGCTGACGCCCCTCTTCGAATCGGCGGGTAATGGCCGCGGTGCGTCGGTCTCGCTCGCGGCATGGTCGACGCTGGGCATCTACACCGCAGTTGAGGTCGTGGACGGATACTCGCGCAACTGGAAATTCAGCCCGCAGGACGCGATCGCCAACGTGGCCGGCGCGATGCTTGGTGCAGCGCTCGAGACTCATCCCGAGTTCGATGCGATTTTCGATTTCCGGCTCGACTATCGCCGCTCGCCGCGTGCGTCGAATTTCGATCCGTTTGGCGATTATTCCGAGCAAAGGTATCTGTTCGTGACCAAGGCCGATGGTTTTGCGCCGCTGCGCGCGAACAGGTTCCTGCGCTATTTCGAAGTCGCGCTCGGGTATGGCACACGCGGTTACGACACTGGCGGAGAGCACCGCCGCGACGCATATCTCGGTCTCAGCCTCAACCTGGCACGCCTGCTGGCCGACGGCGCTTACGACGGCAGCATGCATTCGACTGCATTCCAGCGCGGGACCGATCGCCTGTTCGATCTGGTGCAGTTCCCGGCCATCGCTTACATGCGTAGGGATTTGAATTGAGGAGGATATGTCAACCGGGCTGACCCTGCTCTCCGGCGTGGATGCGGCACGCGACAGACGCCTTGCGCGCCGGCAAGTCATGGCGCATATGCCGGATTCGGAATAGTATGACGCTCCGACTGGACACAAGGTTACGCAAATGAACCTTCCCCCTTCCCCGCCCCAGCGCGAACAGCCGCGCGCCACGCAGCCACCCCGTCCCGATTCCATGAGCGATGCAGAACGGCTGCTCGGCATCGTGTGCGGCCTTGCCCGCGAGCTGCGGCCAAACGCACCCGACGTGGAAAGTCTGGGCATGAATCATGCGCTGGAGCGCGATTTCGGTCTGGATAGCCTGGCGCGCGTGGAGCTGCTGGTCCGCATCGAGCGCGAACTGTGCACAAGGCTGGACGAAAAAGCATTCATTGCTGCCGAGACGCCGCTCGATCTGCTCAGGCTGATAACAACCGCTGCAGGCGCCGAGACGCCCGCTCCGGACGGAACACCGATGGTTGCCGAGACTAAGGCCGGCCATCCGCCGGAAGCCGCAGCCACGCTGATCGATGTGCTGGACTGGCATGTCGCGACGCACGGCGAGCGGGTGCACATCACGCTTTATGGCGAAGAGGAACGAGCGGAGGATATTACCTATCGTATGCTGCAGGAACAGGCCAAGGCGCTGGCTGCCGGCCTGCTCGAGCATGGGCTGGTCTCCGGCGACAAGGTGGCGATCATGCTGCCCACCGGGCGCGGATTCTTCGCCGCCTTCTATGGCGCGCTCTACGCCGGCTGCGTGCCGGTGCCGCTGTACCCGCCGGTGCGACCTTCGCAGATCGAGGATCATATGCGCCGCATCGCCGGCATCGTCGACAATGCCCAGGCCGCCATGCTCATCACGGTAGACCAGGCCAAACCGCTCAGTCACCTGCTGCGCGCGCAGTGCGAATCGCTGCGCAAGGCGCTGACCGTCGCGGACTTGTCTGTCCCCGGCGCGCAACTGCCCTCTCCGAAGCTGGGGCCTGCGGACATCGCCTTCCTGCAATACACTTCCGGCAGCACCGGCAACCCAAAGGGGGTCGTACTGACCCACGCAAACCTGCTCGCCAACCTGCGGGCGATGCAGCGCGCCTCGGGCATCACCTCCGCGGACACCTTCGTGTCCTGGCTGCCGCTCTACCACGACATGGGGCTGATCGGCGCCTGTATGGGCAGCCTGTATGTCGGATTCAGGCTGGTGCTGATGTCGCCGCTCGCCTTTCTCGCCCGTCCGGGGCGCTGGCTGCAAACCATTCACCGGCATCGCGCCACCGTTTCGGCGGCGCCCAACTTCGCCTACGAACTGTGCGCCAACAAGCTCGACGACCGCGACCTCGATGGTCTCGATCTGAGCTGCTGGCGGCTGGCCTATAACGGCGCCGAGCCGGTCAGCCCGGACACGCTGGAGCACTTCGCCGCGCGCCTCGCCCGTTGCGGCTTCAGCCGCGCCGCCATGACGCCGGTGTATGGCCTGGCGGAGTCCTCGGTGGGGCTGGCCTTTCCTCCGCTCGGGCGCGGGCCGCTGGTCGACCGCGTGGACCGCGATGCGCTCACACGCTCGGGCGTCGCCCGTAGCGCGCCGGCGGACGATCGCAACGCGCTGCGCATCGTTTCCAGCGGCCTGCCTCTGCCCGGCCACGAGATTCGCATCGTCGACGCCGGCGGGCGTGAGCTTCCCGAGCGAGCGCAGGGGCGCGTGCAGTTCCGCGGGCCGTCTGCGACCGGCGGCTATTTCCGCAACCCCGAGGCGACCGCGCGCCTGTTCGACGGGCAGTGGCTCAACACCGGCGACATGGGCTACATCGCGGCCGGGGAGCTGTATCTCACCGGGCGCGAGAAAGACATCATCATCCGCGCCGGCCACAACATTTACCCGCAGGAACTGGAAGAGGCAGTGAGCAGTGTGCGCGGCGTGCGCAAAGGCGGCGTGGCGGTATTCCCGGCCACCGATGCGCGCTATGGCACGGAGCGTCTGGTGATACTCGCCGAGACACGCGAAAGCAGCGCAACGGAGCGCGTCCGGATGCTGGCCGAGATCAACAATCTCGCCGTCGACCTGGCCGGCATGCCGGCCGACGATATCGTGCTGGCGCCGCCGCGCACGGTACTGAAGACTTCCAGCGGCAAGCTGCGCCGCGCCGCCTGCCGCGAGTTATACGAGTGCGGCGCGACCGGCAATGCCCAGCGCGCGCCCTGGCGGCAGTTGGTGCGTCTCGGCGGTGCCGGTGTCATGGCGCAGGCCAAGCGTCTGGCGCGGCGCGGCGCCGAATGGACATGGAGCGCGTGGGCATGGACGGTGTTTGTCATCATCGTGCCCTTCGCCTGGCTGCTGATCGTGCTGGCGCCCGGACTCACGCTGCGCCGGCGTATCGCCAGGGCGAGCGCGCGCCTTGCATTTGCGCTGACCGGACTGACGCCGCAGATGGAAGGTTTGCAGCACCTCGACGGCCACGACCCTGTGATCGTAGTGGCCAACCATGCCAGCTACCTGGATGCGCTGCTGCTCACCGCAGTGCTGCCGGCCAGATTCGCCTATGTGGCCAAACAGGAGTTGCTGCGCAATCCGGCTGCCGCCATCCCGCTGCGCCGGCTCGGCAGCGCATTTGTCGAGCGTTTCGATGACGCGCGCGGCGCGGAAAACACGCGCGAACTGGAGGAGCGGGCGCGCGCCGGCGAGTCCATGGTGTTCTTCCCCGAAGGCACCTTCCGGCGCGAACCCGGACTGATGTCATTCAGGTTGGGCGCGTTTCTGTCCGCCGCACGATCCGGCACGCCCGTGCTGCCGGTCACCCTGACCGGCACACGCTCCCTGCTGCGCGGGGAGCAGTTGCGGCCGCGCCGCTGCGAGCTGAAAGTGCTGGCCGGCGAGCCGCTGTTTGCGGCGGGAGACGACTGGCAGTCGGCGCTGCAACTGCGCGATGCGGCGCGGCGTCAGATCCTGGCGCAGTTGGGGGAACCCGACACGGCCGCCTGACATGAGGTGAAAACGATATACCAGTCCCTAACACCGGCATCGCCGCGATCTTCGAGGAAATTGCCGGCCTGCTGGAGATTCAGTTCGAACGGCGCCAAGAGCGCGGGGTATCGAAAAACTTGAGCGGGCGTAGGGAGCTTCTGCCACGCCCGCCAAACCCCGGATTTCGCTGCGCTACATCCGGGCTACATCACTTCCATTTTTTTATTTTAGCCTGCGCTGTCCCCGCAGCAAGACTGCGGGGAATTACAAGTTGAACCGCGTGCTCAATCCGGACGTTCCGGTGACGCGCCTCAAGCGAAGGGGGCCGCCAGACACTCTGAGTGATTGCATTACCACCTCTGAGCGGAGGCTGCAAAATTGAACGGAAAATCAGGCAGGATTATGCCGAGGGAATCTCAAAGCACAGGAACGATAAGTCCTGTTTCCTTATTTACTGACTTATGAGTTGGTTCGCAATTTTCTTGAGCTGTGGAACGGGAAAGGATAGACATTCCAGCGTTTAATTGTGTATCAATCAGGTAGTTAAGGTTATAATCGCGCCGTCTTTGACCAATCTGATAGTAGAGGAGCAGCATGGGCTTTCTGGCCAACAAACGGATTTTGATTACCGGCATGATCAGCACCCGCTCGATTGCATACGGCATCGCCCAGGCCATGCACCGCGAAGGCGCGGAACTGGCCTTCACCTATCAGGGTGAGCGGGTACGTGACCGCGTGCTGGACTTATGCAAGGAGTTTGACAGCGAGCTGATTTTCCAGTGCGATGTCGCCAGCGATGACGATATCAACCAGCTGTTTGTCGATCTGAACAAGCATTGGGATGGCTTTGATGGCTTTGTGCATGCTATTGGTTTTGCACCCCGCGAGGCGTTGGACGGAGAATTTCTGGATGGTTTCAGCCGTGAAGCATTCCGCATCGCGCACGACATCAGTGCCTACAGCTTTCCGGCCATGGCCAAAGCCGCGCTGCCGATGATGGAGGGTCGCGAGGCTTCTCTGTTGACGCTGAGCTATCTCGGTGCCGTGCGCACCATGCCACACTACAACGTGATGGGCATGGCCAAGGCTAGCCTGGAAGCCAGTGTGCGTTATCTGGCGATGCAACTGGGGCGCCAGGGGATACGCGTGAACGGCATTTCCGCCGGACCGATAAAAACACTGGCTGCCTCCGGCATCGCCGATTTCGGCAAATTGCTCAGCTACAACGAGAAACACGCGCCACTCAAGCGCAATGTGACCGTCCAGGAGGTTGGCAATGCTGCGGCCTTCCTGTGCAGCGACTTGGCCAGCGGCATCACCGGAGAGATCACTTACGTTGACGGCGGTTTCAACACCACCGCGTTAGGCACAACAGAACCCTGATCTGCATTGCCTGCAAATAAAACGCCACCCTCGGGTGGCGTTTTATTTGTGATGCACCGGAATCAGGGTTGTGCGGGCACGTCCTCGGACAAATTCATTTTGATGGACGCGCTCTGTCTGGCGTCAGACAGATAGGCGCGGAACATTTCCTCTCCGGTCAGTTGCCGCAACTGCTGCGCGTAGCGTGAGCGTTTCTCCTCACCAATTTGATCGCCATCCTTGACTGCATCGATACGTGCCATCAGGTAACCTTGACGCTCCGCTTCGATACCAACGTACTGAGGCAGGCTGGCAGGATTCGCCTGGAATATTTTCTTTACCAATCCCGGATCCAGCGACCCATACTGCGCACGGGTGATGGTCTGCACCTGACCCCAGTTTAATTTCGGTTTGCCTCCACTCTGCAATTGCGCCAGCATGGCTTTGCCCTGCACCGCGGCCAGCTCCAATGCGTGCTGGTGCAGCAGTTTTTGCCGGATCACCTCCTGGACTTCGGCAAATGCGCGCACTGCGGCCGGTTTATGTTCAAGCACTCGCGCAGCGACCAGCGTATTCGGCGCTACCTCGATCGCGGCAGTGTTACGCTTGTTCTTCACCACTTCATCGTTGAAGATCGCCTGCAACATTTTTGCGGTCCAAAGGTCTCCCGCACCAACCCCGTTGACCAACCATCCGCTCTGCTCTGTCCTGGCGCCAATCAGATCGGCCGCCGGTTTCAGAGTATCGCTCTGCTCATAGACAGTACTGCTGAATTTCTCTGCCAGCTCGGCGAACTTGTCGGCAGATTTCTGCTGACGCAGCTTGGTCAGGATATCGTCACGCGCCTCCTCGAAAGGTAAATCTCTGGAAGGCTTGACTGCAATCAGCTTGATGATGTGATAACCAAAATCAGACTTCACCAACGCGCTGATCTCACCGGGTTTCAAAGCAAAGACTGCATCCTCGAAAGGCTTGACCATCACGCCGCGACCCACGAAGCCAAGATCGCCACCATTGGCAGCGGAACCGGGATCCTGTGAATTCAGCTTGGCCAACTCGGCAAACCTGGCGGGAGTTTTGCTGACTTGTTGCAGCAACTGCTCGGACTTCTCCCTGGCGGTATCCTGTTGTGCCTGCGATGCACCGGCTGGCACTGCAATCAGGATATGCGCCGCACGGCGTTCTTCCGGCGTGCCAAATTCACTCCGATGCTCGTCGTAATAATTGCGCACCTCTTCGTTGCTCACGTCGATCCTGGACAGCAGATCATCCATGGTGAATTTCACATATTCGACTTTAGCCTGCTCCCTGACCTGGAATTCCTGCATGTTCTGGTTGTAGTAATTTTTCAGTGCGTCCTCATCCACTTTCGCCTGCGCTATATAGGGCTGAAATGAAACAGCTGATACACTCACGATCCGTTGCTGCTCATTCAAACGGATAATGTTCTCCGCCACGCTGCTTGAAGCGTATCCATTTTGCAGGTATGCATCCTGTATCTGCTGCCACAGCATGTCGTCGCGCAGGCGCGCCTCGAATGCCAGTGGCGACATGCCCTGATTTGCCAGTGCTGCTTCATAGCGTTTCTTGTCGAATTTTCCACCATCCTGAAAAGCCTCGATGCCGCCTATCAACCGGGCTACCTGCTCATCCGTCACAACCAGACGCGCATTCCTGGCACGCTCCAGCATCAACCGCTGCGCGACCAGATTTTCAATCACCGCGCGCTTCATTTCCTGACTGTCGAGCATGGCCGGATCAAAGTTGTCTCCCATCTGCTGCCGCAGCCTGTCCTGCTGCTGACGCAACGCATTTCCCAACTCCTGCTGGGAAATTTTTGCGCCATTCACCGTGGCTGCCACTTCTGCCGTATTGCCCGAACGGGTATATGAATCCACCCCCCAGAATGCAAATGGCAGAATAATGATTGCCAGTACGATCTGTACAAAACGCTTTTTTTCGTGAACAAAATCGAACATATCTACACCACCCAAGCTATGGATTCAAAAGAAACAGATGTGAAAAAGGCGAACTTGCGTTCGCCTAGATTTGGCGGAGTGGACGGGACTCGAACCCGCGACCCCCGGCGTGACAGGCCGGTATTCTAACCAACTGAACTACCACTCCAGAAAATATTTTGCTGGTGGGTGCTGACGGGATCGAACCGCCGACATTCGCCTTGTAAGGGCGACGCTCTACCAGCTGAGCTAAGCACCCGGCAAAGTCTGCTAGTTTACAGCATCCTTCAGGCCTTTGCCCGCACTAAATTTCGGAACTTTGGCTGCCTTGATTTTGATCGTTGCGCCAGTGCGTGGATTGCGGCCATTGCGCGCGGCGCGTTTGCCAACCTTGAAAGTACCGAAGCCAACCAGACTCACGGTATCGCCCTTCTTCAGCGTCTTTTTGATTGTGTCTACAGTCGCATCCAGTGCGCGAGCGGCGGCAGCCTTAGAGAGTTCAGCGGATTTTGCAATTGCATCAACCAGATCAGATTTATTCACGTAAGTCCCCTTTGCGAGTGATTGAAAAAACGAGTGATTAAAAAACAGGGAGAGCCCTGCAATGGCTTTATATCAAGGGGGCGCAGCTTTGGTCAAGCGATTACTAATAAATTTTTTTTCTTGCATTGCCAAATTCAAGCTGTTAGGAATTCTCGCTCAATGCTTGGTCACCAATGCTGAATCGGGCTGCTTCACATCCCCAGCCAAGGCAACAACATCAACCTTTTCAAGAGGTTCAGCCAGCGGCTCGGGCATGCGCTCGAGTGCCATTTCAAAAACCTGGTCTATCCATTTGACCGGATGTATGTCCAGTTTGTTTTTGATGTTGTCGGGAATTTCTGCCAGATCCTTGGTGTTTTCTTCGGGTATCAACACGACTTTGATGCCGCCGCGCTGCGCCGCAAGCAGCTTCTCCTTCAGGCCACCGATAGGCAACACCTCTCCGCGCAACGTGATCTCGCCGGTCATCGCCACATCGGCACGCACCGGAATACCCGTCAATGCGGAGACCATCGCCGTGCACATGCCTATGCCTGCACTTGGACCATCCTTGGGGGTCGCGCCCTCTGGCAGGTGGATGTGCAAGTCGGTCTTCTGGTAGAACTCTTCATCTATTCCCAAACGCTTGGCGCGACTGCGCACGACACTCAACGCGGCCTGTATGGACTCTTGCATCACCTCGCCCAGCTTGCCGGTAGTCGTTGTTTTGCCCTTGCCCGGCAACACGGCGGTCTCGATGGTCAGCAATTCGCCGCCCACCTCGGTCCATGCCAGCCCCGTCACCTGCCCGATCTGATTGTTCTTTTCGGCGACCCCGTAAGAATAACGGCGCACACCCAGATATTTGTCAAGATTGCGCGAATTGACCACGACTTTCCTGTCGCGTTCTTTCAGCGAAAGCGACTTCACCACCTTGCGGCAGACCTTGGAAATCTCCCGCTCCAGTCCGCGCACACCGGCTTCGCGCACGTAATAACGCACGATGTCGCGCAGGGCACTTTCCGAGATATTGATCTCTTCAGGCTTCAGACCATTGTTCTTGATCGCCTTGGGTACCAGATAGCGCGTGGCGATGTTGATCTTCTCTTCTTCCATATAACTGGAAACATGGATGATCTCCATACGGTCCATTAATGCGTCCGGGATGTTCAGCGTATTCGCCGTCGCCACGAACATCACGTCGGACAAGTCGTACTCGACCTCGACGTAATGATCTACAAACGTGCTGTTCTGCTCCGGATCGAGCACTTCCAGCAGCGCGGAAGACGGGTCGCCGCGCATATCCATGCCCATCTTGTCCACTTCATCGAGCAGGAACAAGGGGTTCTTCACCCCGACCTTGCTCATGTTCTGCAATATCTTGCCCGGCATGGAGCCGATATAGGTGCGGCGATGCCCGCGGATCTCCGATTCATCGCGCACCCCGCCCAATGACATGCGCACGAACTTGCGATTGGTAGCGCGCGCAATGGATTGCCCCAGCGAGGTCTTGCCCACACCGGGCGGTCCGACCAGGCAAAGGATAGGGGCCTTGAGTTTATTTACCCGCTGTTGCACGGCGAGGTACTCAAGAATGCGCTCCTTGACCTTGTCCAACCCATAGTGATCCTCTTCCAGCACTACTTCTGCCTGAACAAGATCGGCGCTGATCTTGGTCTTCTTCTTCCACGGCAGGGCGATCAGCACATCAATGTAGTTGCGCACCACCGTCGCCTCGGCAGACATCGGCGACATCATGTGCAGCTTTTTCAGCTCCGCTTCGGCTTTGGTGCGCGCCTCTTTGGGCATGTGCGCGGCCTTGATCTTTTTTTCCAACTCGTCGAAGTCGGTGCCTTCCTCGCCCTCGCCCAGCTCCTTCTGGATCGCCTTGACCTGCTCGTTCAGGTAGTACTCACGCTGGCTCTTTTCCATCTGACGCCTCACACGGCCGCGGATGCGTTTCTCGACCTGGAGAATATCGATCTCACCCTCCAGCAGGCCAAGCAAATGTTCCAGGCGTTTGCGCACCCCAAAGACCTCCAGCACTTCCTGTTTTTGCTCCAGTTTGAGCGGGAGGTGAGCGGCTATGGTGTCGGCCAGGCGGCCGGCATCATCGATGCTGGCCAGCGAGGTCAGGATTTCCGGGGGGATTTTCTTGTTGAGCTTCACATACTGATCGAACTGCGCGATCAGCACGCGCCGCATCGCCTCGGATTCACTGTCTGTTCCATCCTCGGCAGGGATGATTTGAACCTCGGCATCGAAATGCGTCTTGGCATCGAAAACACGCAGCACATTGGCGCGCTGTGTGCCTTCCACCAGCACTTTTACGGTACCGTCCGGCAGTTTCAGCATCTGCAGGATGTTGGCCATGCTGCCTATGGCATAAAGATCGTCCGTGCCCGGCTCATCCTTTGCCGCAGACTTCTGCGCCACCAGCACGATGCTCTTGTCCGCCTCCATCGCCGTCTCCAGTGCCTTGATGGATTTGGAGCGGCCGACAAACAACGGAATCACCATATGCGGGAACACCACCACGTCGCGCAATGGCAGTAGCGGGTGCAAATTGCTTACAGCGGGGATGCTGGGGATATCTTGTTCTAACATGGCAATCACCTATTTGTTGATTGTGGGGTTAGATGGGGATAACTTGAATAAATTCAAGCACCCCATCGGGACAAGATAAAAGAGCGGGCGGAATCAGCCTGGATCAGGCCGCCTTGTGTGTATCCGCATAGATGACGATGGGTTTGATTTCACCGGTCGAGCCGGTTACGTCCAGCACGACCTTGCTGACATTATCCATCGAGGGCAAATCGAACATCACCTCCAGCAGCGCTTGTTCGAGTATCGAGCGCAATCCGCGCGCGCCGGTCTTGCGTGCCAGGGCCTTGCGCGCAATGGCCAGCAGCACGCCTTCGCGGAATTCCAGGCCGACGTTTTCCATCGCGAACAGTTTCTGGTATTGCTTGGTCAGCGCGTTCTTCGGCTCGGTCAGGATTTGCACCAAAGCGGCTTCGTCCAGTTCCTCGAGTGTCGCGATGACCGGCAAGCGCCCGACGAATTCAGGTATCAGGCCGAATTTGATCAGGTCTTCCGGCTCCACCTCGCGCAAGGTCTCGCCGGTCTTGCGCTCATCCTTGCTGCTGATGGTTGCGCCAAAACCGATGCTGGCCTTGGAGGAACGGTTGCGTATGACCTTTTCCAGCCCGTCGAACGCGCCGCCGCAGATGAACAGGATATTGGTGGTATCCACCTGCAGGAATTCCGTGTTCGGGTGCTTGCGCCCGCCCTGCGGAGGGATCGATGCCTTGGTGCCCTCGATCAGTTTGAGCAGGGCCTGCTGCACCCCTTCACCGGACACGTCGCGCGTGATGGAGGGGTTATCCGACTTGCGCGAGATCTTGTCTATCTCATCCACATACACGATACCGCGCTGCGCCTTCTCCACATCATAGTCGCAGGTCTGCAACAGCTTCTGAATGATGTTTTCGACATCCTCGCCGACATAACCGGCCTCGGTCAGCGTGGTGGCATCAGCCATCACGAACGGCACATCCAGCAATCGCGCCAGTGTTTGCGCCAGCAGGGTCTTGCCGGATCCGGTAGGGCCGACCAGCAGGATGTTGCTCTTGGCCAGCTCCACGCCATCCTTGTCGTCGCACTTGAGGCGCTTGTAGTGGTTGTACACCGCCACCGACAGGATCTTCTTGGCCTGCTCCTGGCCGATCACATATTCATCGAGTGCCCGGCAAATTTCTTTCGGCACCGGGAGATCGGTTTTTTCAGCCTTGTTGTTTTCGTTCTGGATCTCCTCGCGCATGATGTCGTTGCACAGCGTGATGCATTCATCGCATACGAACACCGACGGACCCGCGATCAACTTGCGCACTTCATGCTGGCTCTTGCCGCAGAACGAGCAGTAAAGCAATTTGTCACCTGATTTTTTATCGCCAGTCATTGCTATTGCCCTCCATCAAGTTATCGGCGAACCGATCATTTTCCTCAAACACGCTTTTCCAGCATCTTGTCCACCAGTCCGTATTTCACGGAATCCTCGGCACTCAGGAAGTTGTCGCGGTCGGTGTCGCGCTCGATCGTTTCAACTGTCTGTCCGGTGTGCTGTGCCAGCAGTTGATTGAGCTTCTGCTTCAAATACAAGATCTCCCGCGCATGGATTTCGATATCCGAAGCCTGGCCGCGGAAACCGCCCATCGGCTGATGGATCATCACGCGGGAATTCGGCAGGCAGAAACGCTTGCCCTTTTCGCCCGCAGCCAGCAGGAATGATCCCATACTGGCGGCTTGCCCGACACACAGTGTGCTGACGTTCGGCTTGATGAACTGCATGGTGTCGTAGATCGCCATCCCGGCGGTCACCGAACCTCCCGGCGAATTGATGTAGAAATGAATGTCCTTGTCCGGATTTTCCGATTCCAGGAACAACATTTGCGCCACGATCAGGTTCGCGCTGTGATCATTGACCTCGCCGACCAGGAACACCACTCGCTCCTTGAGCAGCCGTGAATAAATGTCATACGCCCGCTCGCCTCGCCCGCTGGTTTCAACGACCATCGGGATCAAACCGATATTTTGCGGCTGTTGGTAGTGCGTCATGTTATGGGGCCTCTAAAAATTCAGAATTTCGGGATGAAGCGCAAGGAGCCGCGCAACGAATGACGAGGCATATCGCATAGATAGACGAGGAATGAGCGAGCACGCGACACCGCGATTCGCCCGAAAAATGAATTTGTAGAGGTCTCATTAGCTGTTTCCCATCAGCTCGTTGAATTCCGCCTGTTTGTCAGTGGTCTTGGCCTGCCCCATCACCCAGTTCACCATGTTTTCTTCCAGCACCAGATTCTCCACCTCGATCATGCGCTTGGGATCAGCCGCATACCAACGGATGATTTGCTCAGCCTCGTCAAAACTCTGAGCATAATCCTCGATCATTGCCTTGGTCTGCTCCGGCCTGGCCTGCAGACCATGCTGCCAAATCAGTTCAGCAAGGATCAGCCCCAGCCTTACCCGTCTCTCGGCACGCTCCTTGAACAAATCCGGCTGGATCGGCATTCCTTGCATCTTCACACCGCGCGACTCCATATCCCGCACAGTTTGCTGCATCATGCTCTGCGTTTCCTTGTCCACCAAACTCATGGGCACATCAAACCTGGCGGCTTTCAGCAACGCATCCATCGCCGCATCCTTGTTGCGCACTTTCAGACGGCGCGAGACTTCGCGAGTCAAATTACTGCGGATCTCATCGTTCAGTTTGCTCACATCACCGTCAGTGATGCCGACAGATCTGGCGAATTCGGCATCCACTTCGGGCAGCCTGGGAGCCTCTACCCGGTGCAACACAACGGTGAAGTTCACCCTCTTTCCGGCTATGTTTTTGCCGTGATAACCCTCCGGGAAAGTCATCTCGAATGATTTGGTCTGATTCGCCTTCATTCCGATGATGGCGGCCTCAAAATCCGGCAACATCTGCCCTGCACCCAGCACCACAGCCATATCCTTTGCCTCGCCGCCCTCAAATGCTTCACCATCGAGTTTGCCGGCAAAATCGATATGCACCCGATCTTCGTTCTGTGCCGGACGATCCACTTCCTCGAACGTTGCGCGCTGTTTGCGCAGTGTCGCAATGGTGTTTTCCACATCAGCGGGTGTCAGCTCGTATACCAGGCAATCTACCGTTTCGCCCGACAGGTCGCCGATCACCACCTCAGGGTAGACCTCGAAAGTAGCGCTGAATTCGATTTGATCGGCATTCAGGTCATCGGTCTTGATCTCGAATCGGGGGGAACCTGCCACCCTCAGATTGTTGGTCAATGCCGCTTCTTGGAAAGAACGTTGCAACGCTTCTCCCAGGGCTTCCTGATGAACTTGCGCACCATAGTGCTGCTCGATGACCTTTGCAGGCACCTTGCCGGGACGAAAACCGGCGATTTTCGCATTGCGCCCGATGTTCTTCAGCCGGGCCGAGACCACGCCGCGAATGGCCTGTTGGGGTATGGAAGCGTTAAGTCGTCGTTCTAATGCGCTCACAGTTTCTACGCTGGTCATGCTGTATTTCCTTGAGTGAAGTTAAATTGGACACTGGTGCGAAAGGAGAGACTCGAACTCTCACGCCTTGCGGCGCTGGAACCTAAATCCAGTGCGTCTACCAATTCCGCCACTTTCGCGCCGTATATATTTCCAGCTTTGGCGGCAATTATAACATCAACCCGTCCGTTTTATTTCGACCACTCTGCGCCCGCGCAACTTGCCTTGCAGCATCAATGGAAAAACTGGCGGCAACTCGCTGAATGGCACGCTCTGTGCCACCAGTTCCAACTGTTTGGGGCGAAGGTCAGTTGCCAGGCGTTGCCAGATCTGGCGGCGCAGCGGCATGGCGGTGGCGGCAGAGTCGATGCCGATCAGACGCACGCCGCGCAGGATGAAGGGCAACACCGTGGTATGCAACTCGATGCCGCCCGCATTGCCGAAGCTGGCGATCACGCCGTTCTGCTGCATGGTGCGCGTCAGCCACGCCAGCGTCTCGCCGCCCACCGCATCCAGCGCGCCCACCCATTGCGCCTTTTCCAGCGGACGGGTGCCCATCACCAACTCCTTGCGCGGCAGGATTTCCGTCGCACCCAACGACTTCAGGTAATCGTGTTCGCTGTCCTTGCCGGTCAGCGCCGCAACGTGATAGCCAAGTTGCGCCAGCATCTGGATCGCGAGGCTCGCCACCCCGCCGGTCGCGCCGGTCACGATCACCTTGCCGTTCCCGGGTCGCAGTTCGTTCTGCTCCAGGCGATGAACAGACAACGCGGCAGCAAAACCCGCCGTGCCGATCGCCATCGCCTCGAACAGCGTCAGCCCTTGCGGCAACGGCACCACCCAATCGGCGGGAACCCGCACGTATTCGGCAAACCCGCCATCGTGATCCACGCCCATGCCGTAGCCCGTCACGATCACCGCATCGTCGACCTTGAAACGCGCATCTTCAGAACTTACCACCACGCCCGCCACATCCACCCCGCCCACGCAGGGAAAACGGCGTATCACCTTCCCCGCGCCGGTAGCGGCAAGCGCGTCCTTGTAATTCACATCGGAGTAATGCGCCTGTATGACGACCTCGCCAGGATCGAGATCATCCAGCGTCAGCTCGACGAAACGCCCGGCGGATTTGCCGTCTTGCTCGAAAATGCGGTAGGCACGAAATTTTTGCATGAATGAATTTTTTGGAATCATATTTGACATTTTCGCGGCCGGGAGGCCGCTCCCACCAAAAGCCGCTCCCACCCGATACTGCTCCAATCTCAAAAGAATCTAATGTGGGAGCGGCCTCCTGGCCGCGATAACCGTAGCGCATTCACAGCCATATAGCATCCCACAGGGAATAATCTCCAATCTTTTTAACCAAACCGGCGCGCAATGGGTTTGCAATAATATATCGAGCCACTTCCGGCAGGTCGTCCTCTTTGCGTATGGCACGGTCATGGAATCCGTCTTGCCAAACATGCACAGCCTCCACCTCGCCAGACTTCCGCAAGACATTACCGATTTTTCTGGCTGAATAGTTCTTTACCGACTTCATCACTTCCGACAGCGAAGTCTGATGTTGCAAGGCAACCAGCCAGTGCAGGTGATCCGGCATCAGCATGAATGCCAAACTCTCAATACGGTTTTCATTTTCCTGAAAACGCATTGCTTGCACGACTATCCGCCCCCAAACCAGATTCAGGAAAAACGGTCTGCGTTGCCAAGTAGCCGTCGTGAGAAGGTATATCCGCCCCTCCTCAGAATAACGGCCCACGCGCAGTTTTTTGCTGTGGGGTGTGTATTCATCTTTCTTCATGATTATCTTGCGGGAGACTATCCTGTGGGAGCGGCCTCCCGGCCGCGACATTGTGTATCGCCATGCTCATCGCGGCCGGGAGGCCGCTCCCACAAACAATTCCCACAAACAATTTCTACAAACCACTCTCACAACCCCCACAAACCGTTCCGCTGTTCACATCAAATATCCAGCAACACCCGTCCTGGATATTCCAGCGCTTCCTTGATCGCAGCCAAAAACAGCACCGCTTCGCGGCCGTCGATGATGCGGTGGTCGTAGGACACCGCGAGATAATTCATCGGGCGGATCACGATCTGTCCGTTCTCCACCACTGCCCTGTCCTTGGTTGCGTGAATACCGAGTATGGCTGATTGCGGCGGATTGATGATCGGGGTGGAGAGCATCGAGCCGAACACGCCGCCGTTGGAAATCGAGAACGTGCCGCCGGTGAGTTCTTCAATCGTCAGTTTGCCGGTCTTGGCGCGCACGCCGAAATCGGCGATCTGTTTTTCGATGTCGGCAAAGGACAGTTTGTCCGCGTCGCGGATGATGGGCACGACCAGGCCGCGCTCGCTGCCGATGGCCACGCCGATATCGAAATAGCCGTGGTAGATGATGTCGGTGCCGTCCACCGAGGCGTTGACGATCGGAAACTTCTGCAACGCCAGCACCGCCGCCTTGACGAAGAACGAGGAGAAGCCGAGCTTGATGCCGTGCTTGTTCTCGAACGCATCTTTGTAGCGGTTGCGCAGATCCATCACCGGCTGCATGTTGACTTCATTGAAGGTAGTCAGGATCGCGGCGTTCTGCTGCGATTGCAGCAGGCGTTCGGCGATGCGCTGACGGATGCGTGTCATTGCCACACGTTGCTCGGGGCGATTGCCGGAAGGCGCGATCGTTGGAACGGCTTGCTGCGGATTAACCTGCTGCATCGCGTTCAGCACGTCCTCTTTGGTGACGCGCCCGCCGCGTCCGCTGCCGTGCAGGTTGGCGGCATCGATCTCGTTCTCGCGCGCCAGTTTGCGTACCGATGGGGGCAGTACGGGCACGGCGCGTGGTTCGACAAGCTCACCACCAACGGACAATGCCCCTACATCCGGCACCGCCACGGCCTTTGCATCAGTATCGATCTGCGCGATCAGTTCATTGCTGGTCACTTTTTCGCCATCGCCCTTGATGATCCTGGTCAACACGCCGCTTTTGGAAGCCGGCAGCTCCAGCACCACCTTGTCGGTTTCAATGTCGATCAGGTTCTCGCCTTCTGCGACCGTCGCTCCGGCCTGCTTGTGCCAGGTCAGCAAGGTCGCCTCGGACACGGATTCTGACAATTGCGGTACTTTGACTTCAATGATGCTCATGGTGGGCAGCTCCGGGATTGGGTTTGTTGTCGAGATCGTCGCGGAAGGCGGCTGCGATCACCGCCTTCTGTTGCTCCTGGTGCACTGCCAGATAACCCGCCGCAGGTGCGGCAGATGACGGACGCAGCGCGTAATCGAGGCGCATGCCCTTGCGCAGATGGCGCAGCAGATAATGCTGGATGCGATGCCAAGCGCCTTGATTGCCCGGCTCTTCCTGACACCACACCAGTTCGGTCGCTTTCGGGTACGCGGCGATCTGTGCGGTGAAGTCATCGTGCGGGAACGGGTAAAGCTGCTCGATGCGGATGATCGCCATGTCACTGATGCCCTTGGCACGCCGCGCCGCGAGCAATTCATAATACACCTTGCCGCTGCACGCGATGATGCGGCGTACGGGCACGGCATTCGGAGCGGGCACGGCGCGCCGTGCCCCTACATCTTCATCCCCGATCACCGGCTGGAATCTTCCCTGCGTCAATTCGGCGATCGGCGAGGCCGCATCCTTGCTGCGCAACAGGCTCTTGGGCGTGAACACGATCAGCGGTTTGCGGTACGGGCGCAACATCTGGCGGCGCAGCAGGTGGAACATCTGCGCCGGCGTGGAAGGGATGCATACCTGGATGTTGTAATCGGCGCACAGTTGCAAATAGCGTTCGATCCGCCCTGAAGAATGCTCCGCGCCCTGCCCTTCATAGCCGTGCGGCAACAGCAGCACCAGCCCGCACAACCTGCCCCACTTCACTTCGCCGGACGCGATGAACTGGTCGATCACCACTTGCGCGCCGTTGGCGAAATCGCCGAACTGCGCTTCCCACAGCACCAGCGAATTCGGCTCGGCGGTGGCGTAGCCATATTCGAAACCCAGCACCGCTTCTTCGGAAAGCAGGGAATCTATCACCACGAAATCTGACTGGTCGGATGCAAGATGCTGCAAAGGCGAATAAGCCCCTTCGTGCCACTCCACGCGATTCTGATCATGCCAGGTGGCGTGGCGGTGGAAGAACGTGCCGCGCCGGCTGTCCTGCCCGGACAGCCGCACCGGATAACCTTCGGTGAGCAGCGTGGCGTAGGCAAGGTTTTCCGCCATCCCCCAATCCAGCGGCGATTCGCCGCGCGCCATGGCGATGCGATCTTCGACAATTTTTTGCACGCGCGAATGCAGCGTAAAATTCTGCGGCACGGTGGTTAAAGGCAATGCCAGCTTCTGCAGGCGTTCCAGCGGCACGGCGGTATTCACTGCCACATCCCAGCTTGTATCGCGCTGGAACGGGGTCCAGTCGACAGCAAACTTGACACCTCCCCCAACCCCAAACCCCTCCCGGCCTCCCCTTATCAGGGGAGGAGTCGCTCCGTTCTCCCCCTGACAAGGGGGAGTTAGAGGGAGTTTGGAATTGCGTCCTTCGTCCATCACCTTGCGATAGGTCGCGATCATCGCTTCCGCCTCATCGGCCTGGATCACGCCCTGCTCCGCCAGACGCTGCGCATACAAGGTGCGCGTGCCGGAGTGCTGGCGGATGAAGCGATACATGAAAGGTTGCGTCACCAGCGGTTCGTCCTGCTCGTTGTGCCCCAGCTTGCGGAAGCACACCAGATCGATCACCACGTCCTTGTTGAATTGCATGCGGTAATCCAATGCGATTCCGGTAATCAGCAATACCGCATCGGGATCATCCGCATTCACATGGAAGATCGGCGCGTCGATCATCTTCGCCACGTCGCTGCACCAGGTGCTGGAACGGGTATCGCGCATGTCCGATGCGGTGAAGCCGATCTGGTTGTTGATAATGATATGCACCGTGCCGCCGGTAAAATAGCCGCGCGTTTGCGACATCGCCAGCGTTTCCATCACCACGCCCTGGCCGGCGAATGCCGCATCGCCATGCAACAGAATGGGAATCACTTTTGAACCATTGAGATCCTTGCGGCGATGCTGGCGCGCGCGCACCGAACCTTCCACCACCGGGTTGACGATTTCCAGATGCGAAGGATTGAACGCCAACGCGACATGCAGCGCGCCGCCCTTTGTTTCGATGTCTGCCGAAAAACCCTGGTGATATTTCACGTCGCCGGAGGTCAGATGCCCGGCGTGGATGCCTTCGAATTCGGCGAACAACATGCCGGGTTGCTTGCCGAGAATATTGACCAGCACGTTCAGCCGTCCGCGATGCGCCATGCCGATCACGGCTTCCTGCACGCCTTGCTCGCCGCATCGCTGCAACAGATGATCGAGCAGCGGGATCAGCGTCTCGCCGCCTTCCAGCGAGAAACGTTTTTGCCCGACGAACTTGGTGTGCAGATAACGCTCCAGCGTTTCGGCGGCGGTGATGCGCTCCAGAATGCGGCGGCGCGTCGCGGCATCATAACCGGCCTGTCCGCGCACATTTTCCAGGCGATTCTGTATCCAGCGTTTCTGCGCCACATCGCTGATATACATATATTCCGCGCCGATGCTGCCGCAGTAAGTCTGGCGCAACAGTTGCAAAATTTCGCGCAAGGCCATGCGCGGCAAGATTCCGGTATCGAAGGCGCTATCCATGTCGGCTTCACGCAAGCCGTAATGCGCCGGATCAAGTTCGGCAACTGCCGATTTTGTGTAACGATCAAGCGGATCGAGATTGGCAACACGCATACCGAGAAAGCGATATGCGTTGATGAGCTGCAACACACTGGCCTGCCTGCATTCCAGACCGGCATCCGGAACAGGCACATTGCCAGCGGGCGCTTTCGGCAATGCCGCAAAGGCGCGCCGAATGGAGCTGTGTGCCACATCGTGCGCGCCGTTCGCCAGTGGCGGCAGCGCGTCGAAATAACCGCGCCACGCTTCGAGAACCGATGCCGGATTGGCGAGGTAATCCTCATACAAGCCCTCGACAAACACATCGTTCATCCCGAACAGATGTGAAGTATCGCGCATGGACTGCATGTAGTTTTTTTCTGGTGCGGACACTAGCTTGGCTTTCTGGTTTTGACCGAAAAACGGCAACTATTGAGGATTACATATTTGAAGACAGAGTCTCCGCATCTCGTAGGTCGGGCTACGCCTGTCCTGAGCCTGTCGAAGCGGCCCGACGCGGCGGGCAAAGCCCGCCCTACGGTAAATCACTTAACAGTCATGAATTATGTAAAGCTCAATAGCCACGGAT
>Ga0209641_10000536_pt1 | contig 34887 bp, 33 predicted proteins | sample RifCSP16_1_FD_184022 | JGI IMG/M metagenome (GOLD analysis project Ga0209641, IMG submission 184022) | Soil microbial communities from Rifle, Colorado - Rifle CSP2_sed 16_1 (SPAdes) (version 2) | ecosystem: Environmental > Terrestrial > Deep subsurface > Rock core/Sediment | place: Rifle... | reverse complement strand
CAAGGAGAATCGCCTCACGAAGATAAACAAAAACACGCCCCTCACCTACGACGCCAACGGAAATCTCCTGAGCAAAAAGGTAAGCAACAACGTCGTTGCTACATACGCGTGGGACTATGATAACATGCTCACGGGCGCGACAATAAGCGGGGCCAGTTACACATACGCCTACGACCCTCTGGGGCAGAGGGTCAAGAGGGTTGCGGGCGGAGTGGAGACGAGGTATATTACGGCCGGAGGCACTGTGCTCGCCGAGATGGACGCAAATAACAACATAACCGCCTACTACGTCTACGGCTTGGGTCTTATATCAAAGGTTACGCCGTCCGGAAGCGCCTATTACTACCATTATGACAACCTCGGCTCAACGGTTGCGATGACGGATTCTTCTGGTAACATAGTCAATAAATACGCATACGACCCATATGGCAAAGTGCTCTCTCAGGTGGAGGGAATCTCCAACCCCTTCAAGTACGTGGGCGCGTTCGGCGTGATGGACGAGGGGAACGGGCTGCTCTACATGCGGGCGAGGTATTACGACCCGGCAACCGGAAGATTTATAAGCAAAGACCCCATAGGCTGGGCTGGGGGATTGAATCTGTACGCCTACACCGGGAATAACCCGGTGAATTATGCAGACCCATTGGGATTGTTCTGGGGCATCCCTATGGGAGAAGGCTATGGGGAGGAATCTGCACAATACTGGGCAGATCTATATAATCAAACTGGTAACCCCGCCTATGCGGTCTTGGGATCAATAGCATCCCTTTGGACACCGTGTACTTCTGCTGAAACAGCCATAACACTTGTCGGAGGGTATGCTGTGGCTCCTTGGGCATCCAAGACCGGGTCATGGCTTGGAAAAATTGCATATCATAGTGCCCATAGTGGTGGTCCCCACCAATATCCACACTTGCAAATCATGATTAGAGTTGGCAAGCATTTAACCAAGCACTTTCGTATTCCGTAAGGTCGGAGGTAATATATGTCGCGAGAGGCAAATAATCTAATCTGCGAATCGTGTAAAAAAGAAAGTCTAGTAGAAGGAACTTTGGAAGGTGTATCCTTCCAACCAGTCTCCGAAAAGAGTAAGTGGTTATCGTCCGGTATTTATGGTATTAAAGCATATGTATGTATGGACTGCGGTTGTATTTCGAGGCTTTCAATAGACACGGAGATTTTGAAAAATATATTAAAAAGTAAATAAATCTGTTGCACCTCCGTCACCTACCCGGACAATAAGACGGTGAGTTATACCTACGACAGGGCAAACCGCCTTACGGGCGTTACGGACTGGCTCGGCAACGTTACTTACTACTCCTACGACGCCGCGGGAAGGCCGGTCATGGCCGCGCGCCCCGACGGCTCCGTCTCGCGCCACATTTACGACAATGCGGGACGGCTCGCCTCGACCATAGATTACACCGGGGCCGGCGCCGTCGTCTCCTCCTTCGACTACACGCTCAACGGGGCCGGCAACAGGACTCTATCCGCATATTACCAGCCCCTCGTGGCCACTCCCTCGACCGGCAAGACTACCTACGCCTACGACAAGGAGAATCGCCTCACGAAGATAAACAAAAACACGCCCCTCACCTACGACGCCAACGGAAATCTCCTGAGCAAAAAGGTAAGCAACAACGTCGTTGCGGCATACACGTGGGACTATGATAACATGCTCACGGGCGCGACAATAAGCGGGACCAGTTACACATACGCCTACGACCCTCTGGGCCAGAGGGTCAAGAGGGTTGCGGGCGGGGCGGAGACGAGGTATATTACGGCAGGAGGCACGGTGCTCGCCGAGATGGACGCGAGCAACAACATAACCGCTTACTACGTCTACGGCATGGGTCTTATATCAAAGGTAACTCCGCAGGGCGCGGCCTATTACTACCATTATGACAACCTCGGAAGCACGGTTGCGATGACGGATTCTTCTGGTAACATAGTCAATAAATACGCATACGACCCATATGGGAAAGTGCTCAGTCAAGTAGAGGGAATCTCCAACCCCTTCAAGTACGTGGGCGCGTTCGGGGTGATGGACGAGGGGAACGGGCTGCTTTACATGCGTGCCCGTTATTACGATCCGGCAACAGGCCGCTTCATCTCAAAGGACCCCATAGGATGGGCGGGGGGATTTAATCTGTACGCCTACACCGGAAATAATCCGGTGAATTGGGTGGATCCGTCGGGGTTAGTGGATGAATGGGGGTTTGGAGGAATTTTTGGTCCTTTTAATTTCTCATGGAATTCATCTCAGCCAAATAAGACTCAAGTTTCAGTTGTTACTGACATAGAAGTGGGTGGAGGTTTTGTATTTTGCTATGACAATCCATTTAAGGACGAATTTGAACAACGCGGTATATATAAGTTGCCATTTGAGTTGAATATTGGTTTGGGTAAATATACCGGAATATCAACTGATAACGATAAAATGTGCATTGGCGTTGGTTTGTCCGCGGGATTTTTACCTGTAGATATTTCAATTCCTGTTTCTACGCAGTAAATTTTACAAGGAAACATAAACTTTTTTGGTGGTAAGTAAATATGCTCGAAATTTTTGCAAAAATATGCGGCCTAATTTCGGGTATATGTTTAATGGTTATTGCGTTAAGAAAGAAGTTACCATTATTTGGCACTATTTTTTCTCCTAAACTCAGAGAAAAACTTGATGTTATAGATAAGCGTTTAGCGTTGACTGCTTTAATATTTTTTCTGTTTAGTATCTTTTTTGTAATATTACTCTATTTGTAAAAATCTCGTAAAAGAAAAAAGGAGAAAAGGGGACAGATTTATTTTTCAGAATATTACCAGCCCCTTACCGCCACTCCCGCGACCGGCAAGACTACCTACACCTACGATAAGGAGAACCGCCTCACGAAGATAAACAAAAACACCACCCTCACCTACGACGCCAACGGAAATCTCCTGAGCAAAAAGGTGAGCAACAACGTCGTTGCGGCATACACGTGGGACTATGATAACATGCTCACGGGCGCGACAATAAGCGGGACCAGTTACACATACGCCTACGACCCTCTGGGGCAGAGGGTCAAGAGGGTTGCGGGCGGGGCGGAGACGAGGTATATTGTGGCCGGAGGCACTGTGCTCGCCGAGATGGACGCGAGCAACAACATAACCGCCTACTACGTTTACGGCATGGGGCTGATTTCAAAGGTAACGCCGTCCGGGAGCGCATATTACTACCACTACAACAACCTCGGCTCAACGGTTGCGATGACGGATTCTTCTGGTAATATAGTCAATAAATACGCATACGACCCATATGGGAAAGTGCTCAGTCAAGTAGAGGGAATCTCAAACCCCTTCAAGTACGTGGGCGCATTCGGCGTCATGGACGAAGGGAACGGACTGCTCTACATGCGGGCGAGGTATTACGACCCGATCACAGGCCGCTTTATCTCAAAGGACCCCATAGGCTGGGCGGGGGGATTGAATCTGTATAATTATGTCGGCGGGAATCCGGTTAATTGGGTGGATCCTTGGGGATTGGCTCCCGGAGATCCATATTCATCGCAACACGGTGCTGCTTATGATGCTACTAACTCCATTAATCCTTTATCAATACGCAATAACAGCGAATATGGGGGGATGATTTATCAAAATCCAAATGGCACTTACTCCTACACTCCACCAAACAGCGGCGGCAACGCTTCAGTTAATCCTGGTGGACCAGCGGCATGCCCCTCAGGAACTACCCCCAAGGCTTACTATCATACCTATGGAGCATATGATCCTCGGTATGACAACGAAAACTTCTCTTCAGCGGATAAAAATTATGCTAATTATTATAGCATTGATGGCTATGTCGGAACGCCGACAGGGGATTTTAAATATTACAATTCTTTTACAGGTGCAGATATCTCAATTGGTAGAGTGGGTACCAAATAAAGGGGCTGGAATGAATATTGCAAAAGTAAGTGTTTTACTTTTTTTTGCTATGGCGATGCTTGCCATAAACCTCACTTTAGCCAGTGATAAAAACTTAGATCGGGGAAAAAGTATGCATTCATTTGTTCCAGAGCAGGGATTTGTACCAGATGAAAGAACAGCAATGACTATCGCGGAAGCTATTCTTGTGCCAATCTATGGAAAGAAAGCGATTGAAAGACAAAAACCTTTCGTTGTTAGTCTTTCCGGCAATGTGTGGACAATTACCGGGTTGCTGCCAAAAGATATTTTGGGCGGAGTATTCTTTGTCCAAATATCGAAGCAGGATGCGAGAGTGATCACTCTTACGCATGGAAAATGATAAATACAGGTGTCCTGGAGGGCAGGTCTACTTTCTTGCCATGTCCCATGTCCGAGAGATAAAGCGGGGCGCATTACAAAAAAGACCGAGACCATCGCCGGCGTTGCAAGCATAGGAGAATCAAAGGGGACGGTTCTATTTTAGATATAGATATGGAAAAGATTGAAGAAAATGGAAAATACAAACGTCCCCTTTTTCGGGAAGAATTAGTCATGAGCGTTGCCTTGAAGTGATTTTACCCGCTCCTTTTCAATACCACAAGTCAAGTTTTCGTTATGTCCGCCAGAAACGACCTGCCGCGAGAAAACCCCTTTATGCCGAAATATTCGGCAAGGGTTTGCGCCACGTCCGAAAAGCTATCCCTCGTGCCGAGGTTTATCCCGCCCCTTACGCCCTTGCCGTAAACGAGGAGCGGCGCGTACTCCCTCGAATGGTCGGTCGAAGGGGTAGTGGGGTCGCACCCGTGGTCCGCGGTCATGACAAGAATGTCGTCTTCTCCCATGCGCTCACACATCTCCGGAATCCTCGAATCAAAATACTCAAGGGCTTTGGCATAACCGGCCGCGTCGTTACGGTGGCCGTAGAGCATGTCAAAATCCACGAGGTTCGCGAGAAGAAGCCCCGAACCCAAAGCGGCAAACTCCCTCACGGCCTTATCGAGTATATCCTTATTGCCCGAGGCCGGAACCTCCGAAGTGAAACCCCTGTGGCAGAATATGTCCGGCACCTTGCCTATGCCGACGACCTGCGCGCCGTTTTTTTTAAGCGCGTCGAGGAGCGTCTCCTTCGGGGGCTCAAGGGAAAAATCTTTTCTCCTCCCTGTCCTTTGAAACGAACCCGGCCTTCCGTTAAATGGCCTCGCTATGACCCTCCCGACGTTATGCCTCCTGAGAAAACCCCGCGCTATTTCGCAAATCCGATAGAGTTCTTCGACAGGTATCACGTCAATGTGCGCCGCTATCTGAAAAACGCTGTCAGCCGAGGTATAGACAATGGGTTTGCCCGTAATCAGATGTTCCTTGCCGAGCCTTTCTATTATAACTGTGCCCGAGGCCGGCATTCCCCAGAGCCAACCGCGGCCCGTAAGAGACGTAAACTCCTCCATTATCTCCTTGGGGAATCCGGCGGGATAGGTTGCGAAGGGTTTATCGAGAACTACGCCCGTTAACTCCCAGTGGCCTGTCGTGGTGTCCTTGCCTTTAGAAGCCTCTTTCATCCTGCCGTAAGAAGCGCCCGGGTTCGCCGCGCGCTTGAGCCCGGTAACGCCGTCTATGAGTCCGATGCCCATGGCGCACAGATTGTCTATTTTAAGCCCTTTGGCGGCCTTCGCGAGATTTGAGAGCGTATTGCTTCCGGAGTCTCCGTAGTCAACGGCATCCGGCAACTCCCCGACTCCGAGCCCGTCCATGACTATTATCAACGCCCTTCTCGCCATCATTACTAAAATTAGCAGTAATTCGGGATATTGGCAAGGGGCAAGGAATGACCTCCCCGAAGGGGAGAGGGGGATTTATACCGGTTGCCGACATTCCCGCTTTATAGTAATATTATCGATATGCCGAGGATTTTGACATCTTATATATTAAGGGAGGTCGCGGTGCCGTTCTCTCTCGGCGTCGTCGTGCTTACGATAACGGCCCTTCTGGGCAAGATAGTCAAACTCTTAGAGCTTTTCTTCTCGGGCTACGCCGACATAACTCATCTCCTTCTTTTCATCGCCGCCGTCATGCCCACGTTTCTCATTTACGTGATACCGGCCGGATTTCTGGCCGCGACGCTCATCGCCGTCACGCGGATGAGTTCCGACAGCGAGATGACGGCCCTGAAGGCGGGAGGCATAAGCCTCTACCCCGTGATGAAGCCTGTTTTGATATTCGCCTCAATGGTCTTTGTCGTAACGCTTTTCATGACGCTTTTCCTCTACCCGTGGGGAAACCGCACCGTTAAAGAGGTTCTTTACGAGGCCGCGAGCAAGTCGGTCTCGTCGCTCGTCGAAGAAAACACCTTTTACGGCAAATTCAAGGACGTAACCTTTTACGCCGAAGGCATAAGCAAGGAAGACGGCTCGCTAAAAGGAATTTTAATATCCAGAAGAGACGAGAAAGGCGAACAGACCCTTATAACCGCGGAAAGAGGCGAGTTCCTGTCGCGCAGGGAAAACTCGGCAATCGCACTCAGACTTGAAAACGGCGAGGCGCACAAAAAAACAGCCAAGGACAACGTCTATCATCTCATGAGTTTTTCGTCCTACTCGCTCGAACTCGACCTTGAAAACAAACCAGCGGATCAAAAATATGCGCGGCCCACGAGAGAACTCTACACAAAGGAACTTGTTGAAATGATTAAGGAAACCAAACCCTCCGTATCGCGGAGGCTTCTTCTCCTCGACTTCGGCAGAAGGCTTGCCATCCCTTTTTCGGTCTTCGCCTTCGCTCTGATAGCGGTTCCCCTCGGCATTCAGCGCGTAAGGCAGGCGCGGTTCACGGGACTCGGCATAGCAATGGCGATTCTGACTCTTTATTACATACTTTCCAAAGGGTTCGACGCCCTTGCGAAGACCGGTTTCTTGAACCCTATCATCGCGTCCTTCGGCCCGTTCCTCGCGATAAGCGCCATAGGAGTTTTTCTCTTTCGCATGGCGCTTAAGGAAAAACGCTTCTCCCCCGCAAAAACTATCGCCGTTGCGCGCCGGATGGCGGAAAGCGGGTCGCGGAGGCCGAAAGAATGAAGATACTCCACAAATACGTGACAAAAGAGGCCGCGAAACTCTTTTTCATAATACTGGTTTCCATGCTTATCCTTTTTGTGGCGATTGACATGGTGAATAAAACCGACGACCTCTACGCCGCGAACGCGTCGTTAAACGACATGGTCATGTATTTTTCCCTTAAGATCCCCTCTTTAGCCGTAACCGTCTGCCCTATGGCGATTCTCCTTACGGCGCTCATATCGCTCGGACTCTTTAACAGGCACTCTGAAATCACGGCCATGAAGGCAAGCGGCATAAGCCTCGGAAGAACGTGCCTGCCCATTCTCGCCTCCGGGCTTATAGTGAGCGCGGCTGTCATGGCAGCCAACGAATACGTCATACCTGACTCGGGAGCCGCGGCCGCGGCCATCGAAAAAAAATACATTAAAAAAGGAGACTCGCGCGTCTTAAGCCGCGAGGGCGTTTGGCTTAAACACGAAAACTTCTTCTACAACATAAGAACGACCGACGAGGCAAAAGGAACCATAAGCGGCGTAAACATCTACGAGGTCGCCAGAAACCCGTTCCGCGTGAAAAGACGCATCACTGCAAAGAGCGCGAGATGGACGGGCGAGAAATGGGTCGCGGAAAACGCCGAACTCCGGGACATAGGCGCGGACCGCGCAATCACCGAAGAAACGCTCGCTGAATACGCGATTGCCGGGTTGCCCGCGCCCGAAGAACTCATGACCGCGGAGACGAGCTACAAGAACATGAGCTTCACGGAACTAAACGCCTACATGGAAGGACTCGAACGGGACGGCTTCGACACCCTGAAATACAGGCTGGAACTCTACAACAAGATATCCTTCCCTCTCGTAAACTTCATAATGGCCTTGATAGCCATACCGTTCGCCGTGCGCGGCGGAAGGCACGGATCCATAGCGGCAAGCATGAGCATCGCGATAATGGTCGCGTTTTCCTACTGGATAATATCGGGATTTTCCGCGCACCTCGGGCAAAACGGAATCTTGCCGCCCCTTGTGTCGGCATTCGCGACCGACGCGCTCTTCGTGATTGCGGGGGTGTTTATGCTGAGAAGGGCGAGATAAGAAATGTTATCGGTAATCAGTGGACGGCAAGATTCAAGTTCTTTCCGCAAAATCGAATACCGGAACTTTGATTGTCTTCACCGGCTTGAACTCATCGTGCGCAAATCTCAAAAGTTCGTCGGTAACCTCGGAAGAATATGTCTTTTCACCGCACCTTTCGCATACTTCAGCCGGCACGTTCTCGACAATAAGATGCTTATCTCCCTGTTCATAACTGAACGTAACGCTCTTTAATTCGACCTCTCCTCCGCAAAAAACACACTTCATGTCAAATCACCTCCTCTTCCTGCAATCAAGCCATTCCGCGGGATTTGGTTCGTAAGTCGTAATGATGACGACTTTCGGCGGCAATGAAAGTTGCACGTGGATGTCTCTTCCTTCCTCGGTCTTGCCGTAAACAAGGCAACTCGGCGAATATTTATCGCCCGGATATTTTTCGATAATTTCCCCGGTTAGCACGGCGCTTTCAACCTCGCGGCGTTCTATGAATCTCTTGATCATATTCTTCACGGCATGATCCGAAAATCGGTAATTGCCTGCTTTTATTTTATCCCTAATCGTCTTTATTGTCATCTGCTTTTATATATTTGCCGTTTAACTATGGATTTTTTCAACATTCCCCTACTCCTTCTTCATCACCCTTATGCTCAGCTCTTCGAGTTGCTTACGGCTTACCTCCGAAGGGGCCTCGCTCATGGGGCAGAAGGCCTTCTGGGTTTTCGGAAACGCTATGACGTCCCTTATTGATTCGCTTCCGGTCATTATCGCCACAAGCCTGTCGAGGCCGAAGGCTATGCCTCCGTGCGGCGGGGTTCCGAAAGAAAGAGCGTCGAGGAGAAAACCGAACTTCTCCCTTGCCTCGGCCTCCCCGATGCCAAGGAGCGAAAACACCTTTGACTGCGTTTCGCCTGAGTGAATCCTTATGGAGCCGCCGCCTATCTCGGTTCCGTTCAATACGAGGTCATAAGCCTTTGCCCTGACCGTAAGAGGCTCGCTCTCCAACTTGTCCATGTCCTCGTCCATCGGGGACGTGAAGGGGTGATGAACCGAAACGTAGCGCTTTTCGGATTCGTCGTACTCGAACATGGGAAACTCGGTAACCCACGTAAAGCTCAGCCCTTCCTTTGACATGAGGCCGAGCCTTTTCCCGAGTTCAAGCCTTACCCTTCCCAAGACGGTATTCACCACGCTTTTCCTGTCGGCCGAAAAAAGCAAGAGATCGCCTTTCTCTGCGAGCGAGCTTTCCTCTATGGCCTTTTTCTCGTCGTCCGAAAGGAACTTCGCCACGGGCGATTGCCAGCCCTCTTCCGTAAGCTTGACCCACGCGAGCCCCTTTCCTCCGAAAAGAGCCGCAATTGAGGTCAACTCGTCTAATTCTTTTCTTGAAAAAGACGCGCACCCCTTGGCGCAGATCGCCTTTATCGCTCCTCCGCTTGAGGCCGCGTCTTTAAAGACCTTGAATTCGCACGTCTTTACGATATCCGTCAAGTCAACGAGTTCCATGCCGAACCTCACGTCCGGCGCGTCAAGACCGAAGCGGGACATTGCCTCGTCATAGGTGAGCCGCGGAAAAGGCCTCTTAAGCTCCACCCCGCTTGCCTCTTTAAAAATGCTTTGTATAAGCCCCTCCATGCAGATCATCACGTCCCCGGCGTCCACGAAACTCATCTCCGCGTCTATCTGCGTGAATTCCGGCTGGCGGTCGGCGCGGAGGTCTTCGTCCCTGAAGCACCGCGTAATCTGAAAATACCTGTCAAAGCCCGACACCATGAGTATCTGCTTGAATAACTGAGGAGACTGAGGCAAGGCGTAAAAGCGCCCCGCGTTAAGCCTCGAAGGCACGAGAAAATCCCTCGCCCCCTCGGGCGTGCTTTTGGTGAGCATCGGAGTTTCTATCTCCAAAAAACCCTCTGTCGAAAGATAGTTCCTCGCGCTCAGGCAAACCTTGTGCCTGAGAAGCAGGTTTCTCTGGAGTCTCGGACGCCTTAAATCGAGATACCTGTGCTTAAGGCGTATGTCCTCTCCCGCCTCAGTGTCGTCCTCGATTGTAAAGGGCTGGGGAGCGGCGAAACTCAATATCTTAAGCTCCTTGACCGCCACTTCGACCTGCCCTGTCTTTAGATTCGCGTTCTCCGTGCCTTGCGGCCTTAACGAGACCGCTCCCTTAACGGCTATCACGAACTCGTTTCTGATGAGATGCGCCTTGGCATGTATATCCTTCGAGGTGGCCGGATTAAAGACAAGCTGCACGATGCCTGTCCTGTCCCTCAGGTCAACGAATATGAGGCCTCCGTGGTCCCTTCTCCTCTGCACCCAGCCCATGAGAGTGAGTTCGTGTCCGACGTCCTTTTTCGCGACCTCATTGCAATATACGCTTCTTTTCCAATCAAAAAGCCTCTCCAAAACCCGCTACCTCCTTATCGCGAGACGTTCGTCCCGAGCCTGTCGAAGGATCGAACGACGAAAAAATCTTCCCTATGAGACCGGACGGCTTTTTATAACATACAAAGGGGTTGTTTTCAATTATATAAGTCCTGCGGATAGCGCTATGAATCAATAAACCCCTGCGGCCGATATGCCAAGATTAAATTAAGATTAAATTTTCCTTGACAAGCACCCCTTGCCGAGGCATATAATACCTTGCAACCGAATTCGCGGACACTGGAAATTACCTAACGTAAAGGAGGCACGTAAATGAAAAGGAGAGGCTTATTGATACTCCTCACAGCGTTTATTTGCTGGGGACTGGCTGTGGCTACGCCGGCATTCGCCGAATACGCCGACATCGTCCTTAACAGCAAGACAGACAGCATGAAGGAGGCGGGAGTCAACCCTGTAGTCTTCCCGCACTGGTTCCACCGCATAAGGTTTAAATGCAAGGTTTGCCACGTAGACATCTTCAAGATGCAGAAAGGCGCCAACGACATCAACATGACGGAGATAATGAACGGCAATTTCTGCGGAAGATGCCACAACGGCCTTGTCGCGTGGGAGGCCCTTTACTGCGACAGGTGTCACTCGTACACGGGCCAGTAAATAAGCTTTTGATTCCGAAAGGAGGAGTCTTTCATGAGATCGAGAACATATATTAGGATAGCCGCCGTTACTCTTGCCGTCGTATTCGCGGGATGGACGGCCGTAAGAGTCATAAACGCGGCGGAACCCCAACCAACAAAGAAAAAAGCGGCGGTGTCCCAGACCGTGGACCCGAGCGACCCCACGAGCGTAATATACCTCGACACATCAGGCAAACTCGCGGGCACCGGAGACGCCACGAAGCCTGTCAGCGCGTCTTTCAAGGCCGGACAGGCGTGGCATCCGCAGGCCATGAGCGCCGCGGTGTTTCCTAAAGACAAGTACGGTCTCGTTGACTGGGCAAAGACCGTAAAGCAGGGCAACATCATATCCCCCAGACCTTCGCTCGACCCGACGGTGGAAGACACTCCTCCCCTCGACATGGACGTCATAATACAGGCAAAGGGCAGGTTCACCAACGACGTGACCTATCCGCACTGGATACACACGTACTGGTTCAACTGCGACAACTGCCACACCGATATATTCATCCCGGCGGCAGGCCAAAACAATATGACCATGGTGGGCATAGTGAACGGCCAGTGGTGCGGAAGATGTCACGGCAAGGTGGCGTTCCCCCTTACGGACTGTTCGAGGTGCCATAACGTGCCCAAGGCAAAGGCAAAGAAGTAACCGGTGGGTAAAAAGTTTTCGATAATTTCCGCCGTTGTTTTTATGGCTTTAACCGCCGTTACGGGTGATTCGGCCACGGCGCCCGACAACATCGTCCTCAACGACAAGAGGGAAAGCATGAACGAGGCGGGAGTGGATTCGGTAAACTATCCTCACGCCGCTCACGTTAAGATATACAAATGCGTCGATTGCCATCCTTCGATATTCAAGGATAAGCGCGGGGCAAACGACATAACGATGAAGAAGAACATGGACGGGCAGTTCTGCGGCTCGCCGAACTGCCACGATTCGATAAGGGCGTTTCCGTTATATCAATGCATGAACTGCCATACGAAGATGAAGGCGGCCAAGTAAGTAGGGGTTCAAAATTTTGAACCCCTACTTTACCTTTTTGTCATTCCCGCAATCAGCCCCTTTCGTCATTCCCGCCTTAAGCTTTTAGAATCCCTTAACAGACTCGCCGCATCCTTTGTAACCAGCCAGATTACTTCGTTTGAGACCGGCTTTACGAGTCCGGCCGGGGTACCCGACCCACTCTCCGAGTGGATACCCCGAAGCGGCGTGGGTCGCGCCTTGGAATCGCCTTCCAGAACATCTTTCAATATCACGGCCTTATCGCGGCCCGACACGAGAAACACGACGTTTTCCGAGGAATTTATTGCCGTAAGAGTCATGGTTATCCTCCATGCGCGGAGCCGCTCCACGTAGTTTTCGACTATAAGGCGTTTTTTCTCCTCGAGGGCCCGGGTAAAAGGAAATAAAGAAAGCGTATGGCCGTCGGCTCCCAATCCCAAAAAAACCAGATCAAAGGCTCGCTTAGGCGCGTCTCCGAAAAAATCCGACACCTCTTTCTCGTACTCAAAGGCCGCCTCGTCGGGAGGCAGTTCGGTCTTCATTCTATGGATGTTTTCTTTTGGAATGTCAACGGCTGAAAGAAGATTAACTAAGGCCGCGCGATAGTTGCTTTCCGGATTATCGGGAGGAACGCATCTTTCGTCCCCGAAAAACACGTGAACGCCGCTCCACTTGACCTCTCCCTTGAAAGGCTCGTTCGCGAGGGCTTTGAAAAACTCAAGAGGCGTCTTGCCTCCGGGAAGCACGCACGAGAAAGGACCTTGCTTTTTTTCGGCAATCTCGACGAAAAGGCCTGCCGCCGCTCTGCCGAGTTCGAATATGTCCTTATAAATCCTTACGGCCATTTGAGCGGCCTTTCCTTTATGGAAGTAAAACGGCGATTTGCCGGCCACACTTCGTTCCCGGCGCATTTTTACTCCTCGACGTATTAATTATATACGTCTACGTCGCAAAAATGGCCGTTGCCTCGTTTGACCGGCAACTTGCCGTTTTATCATCATTGAAGCGAACCTCGCCGCGCCCAAGAGCGCTGTAGCGTCGTTAAGCACGACGTAAACCGGTATCAAAGAAAGATATTCCCTGAACCTCCCCTTATCGCGGAAAGATTCGAGAAACTCCTTTTTCTTTAACGCTTTGATTATCTTGGGGGGTATGCCTCCGGCAAGATAAACCCCGCCTGAGGCGAGATACTTGAGCGCCATGTTCCCTGCCTCCGCTCCGAGTACGGAAACAAAAAGCGAAAGAGCCTTAAGGCACGCCTTGTCTCCGCCTTTTTTCTCCGCCTCGTTCGCTATGACCGACGACGGGTCTTCGGCAAGAAATCTTTTTTTAATGCGCTCCGGCGTTTTTTTGCCGCGCGTCAAAAAATCGTATATCTCTTTAATGCCCGGCCCGGATACGACCCTCTCGTAACTTACGTGCCCGTATTTCGCTAAAAGGTAAAACAATAATTCGGCCTCGATTTTAGTTTTCGGAGCGAAATCAACGTGCCCGCCTTCCGACGTCATCGGAAAAAACTCTCCCTTGATATTTAAAAGCGCGGCCTCGCCGAGTCCGGTGCCCGGCGCTATTATCGCCGCGTTGCCTTCGGGGCGCCCTCCGCCCGAGGCGGACGAAGAGCGTGTCGGGCGCCCCTTTCGCAAACAAAAAAAATCCTTCTTTCTAAGTTCCAATATGCCCATTGCCGTTGCCTCGAGGTCGTTTAAGAGGACGCAGGTTTTGAAGGAAAACTTCCCGCCTATTTTTCTCCCGTCCACGCGCCATCCGAGATTGGTAAGCCGGGCGCGGTTATCCTTGACAGGGGCGGCAACGCCCAAAGCGACGGCCTCTATCTCAAGGCCGCTTCCGACGCCTTTGAGGAATTCCCCCATAACCGCCTCGGCGTTCTTGTAGGAGGAATTCAAAAACCTCTTCCTCGCGACGCAAAAAAACACATCATTCTTCTTTTGAAAGAACGCGAGTTCGGTCTTTGTTCCGCCTATGTCTCCGGCTAAAAAAACTTTTTCCTTATTCCCCATGCCTGAATCCATCCTGTTTTTCGTAACTCAAGGCTTTGGTGAATTTTTTCGCCTTATTCCCTCCCCACTCGTTGGGGAGGGCAGGGTGGGGTAGCCTTGACAAACATCAACCCTAAAGGGTTGAGTTACGGCTTGTATTTTACCGCGTGCCCGCCGAACTCAGCCCTCAAAGCGGCGAGTATTCTCTCTCCGAAAGAATCTTCCTGACGCGACCGAAACCGCCTCTGTAAAGAGGCGGTTATCACAGGCGCGGAGACTCCCAAATCCACCGCCTCTTTAACTGTCCACCTGCCCTCGCCCGAATCCTCCACATAACCCCTTATCTTGGAGAGGTTTTCGTCCTTTTTAAAGGCAAGTTCCATGAGTTCGAGGAGCCATGACCTCACGACGCTTCCGTTCATCCAAAGGCCCGCTATGGAGCTCATCTTGACCTCGTCCGCGTAAGGCGAGGCCTTTATAATCTCGAACCCCTCGGCGTACGCCTCCATGAGGCCGTACTCAATGCCGTTATGTATCATCTTTATGAAATGCCCCGCCCCGCTTGGGCCGCAATAAAGGAGCCCTCCCTGCCCTGCAAGGGTTTTAAAGAGAGGCTCGAGATATTCGTAATCGGACTTCTCCCCGCCTACCATGAGGCAATAGCCTTTCTCAAGGCCCCAGATTCCTCCGCTTGTGCCCGAATCAACGTGCCTGATGCCGCGGCTTTTGAGGGATTCGCTCCTGCGGAGGTCGTCTTTATAGTAGGTGTTTCCGCCGTCAACGAGTATATCGCCTTTGGAAAGATGCGGCATCAGCCCCTCTATGGCCTCGTCCGTGGCCGCGCCGGACGGAACCATGAGCCAAACCACCCTGGGACACGGAAGGGTGGAGGCGAGTTCCTTTAAAGACTTCGAAGGAAGCGCGCCGAACGATACCGCCTCGTTGACGGTCGAAGCTGTCCGGGCGAAGGCCGTAACCTTATGCCCTCCGTTTAAAAGACGCCTCGTCATGTTCATTCCCATCTTGCCCAGCCCTACCATGCCTATATGCATAAAATCCTCCCTATTCAAGGTTCAATCCGAACAAAGAAATCCCTCTATCTCTTTTACGGCCTTCGCGGAAACTTCCTTTAAATCGAAAAACGCCGTAGCCCTGCCCTTACAGTCCAGCGCTTCCGCGTCCCCCGATGCCTGCGAAAACTCAAGGGTTCCGAAAGAGTAAGGCTCTCCGACGACCGCTATGTCGTTATCGCGCTTTTCCGTCGCCATGATTATGAAAACTCCCCCCGCAGGGCCGCCCTTATGGAGCTGGCCTGTTGAGTGCAGATAGCGGGGGCCGTAGCCGAACTGGACCGGCCGGCCGCGCAAAAGAAGAAGGTTTTTCCGGAGCGAGTTTATAGCCTCATTCATTGCTTGGTCCCCGGGGTCGGTATAGGAAAGAAGCCCTAAATACGCGGCTTCCTTCAAAAGCCCCTTGAAGGCCGAAACGCGGCCGTTGGTTTTTTTAAAAGTCTCCGGACCGAAAGAAATCCTGAAACGCTTTCCGTCGAAGACCGCCTCACTCCTTCTCGCGACGCCCTTATCCTCCGTCTCTTTGAGTATCGTCCTTGTCTTAATCTTCGCGCCCTCGACGTCAGGCTGGTCAAACGGGTTTATGCCGAGCGTAAAGCCGCATACCGCGGTAGCGAACTCCCACCTGAAGAATTCTCCTCCGAGGCCGTATTCGTCTTCTATCTCGAAACTCAAAACAGGATGCCCTGCGTTGCGAAGAGAGATTAAGATATCCTTATCCGGCGAGCCGCCTTTATAATCAACGCCGATAAACACCCTATCGTTTGAATAAATCCCGGCTTCGATGCGCGGCTCGTTGACTATGGGGACGAGTCCTTTGCCTTCTTTACCCGTGCTTTCCGCCACTAACTGCTCTATCCAGAGGCCGAAGGGAATGAGTTTTTCCGGAAGAAGAAACGTCAATTTATCTCTGCCCATGGAGGCAAGCACGCCTAATGCGAGGCCTAAGGCAAGGCCCGGATTTTTATCAATCGAAACGTCTTTGCCGCACGCCTTTGCCGCGGAAGCGGCCGAGCCGGAAAGCCTCTCTATATCCATGCCCTTCAACGCCGCGGGAACAAGCCCGAAATAGGAAAGCGCCGAATACCTTCCGCCTATGTCCTTGGGGTTCAGGAACACGTCAAGGAAGCCGCGCTCTTTAGAGAGGTCCTCGAGATGACTGCCCTTGTCGGTTATGGAGACGAAGTTTTTCCCCGCGCCGTTCCGCTTTATCTTGCGAAGGGAATCGTAAAAATACCCGAAAAGGGTTAAAGGCTCTATCGTGCCGCCTGATTTGCTGGATACGATGAACAGGGTTTCTTTAAGGTCAATTGATTTTTCGAGCCTCGCTATGGCCGAAGGGTCGGTGGAATCCAAAACAAAGAGTTCCGGGTATCCGGCGGACGTCTTAAACGTCTTTGAAAAAAGAAGAGGCGCGAGGCTCGAGCCTCCCATGCCCAAAACCACAACGAATTTATAACCGAGCCCCTTTATCCGGAGAGCGAATTCTTTTATCTCTCCCGCCCTCGAAATTCCGAAGCCCGGAAGAGAAAGCCAGCCAAGGGAATTTTCTATCAGGCCTTTGGCGTCAGGAGAGTCTTTCCACAAGGTCGCGTCCTTTGCCCAAATCCTCTCGATAACGGACGTCTTGCCGGCCGAATCGAGCGCGGCGCGATACTCTTCGGAAAATCCCTCGATAGGTATGTCGGCCATATTCACTTCACGCATTACGCTTATATCCCGTCCGCGAATAACCCCTTCTTCCTCCTCAAAAGTTCCATTGTGTTTTTCTCGATATTTTCAACGGTAAAGCCGTATTTTTCAAGAAGCGTTTTGTACGGGGCCGAGGCCCCGAACGTCTCGATTCCCATTACGCATCCCTCGATGCCGACGTACCTATGCCATCCCATGGGGGAAGCGGCCTCGACCGAGAGCCTGACCGTTACCTCGGGCGGCAGCACGGCGTTCCTGTATTCCTCATCCTGCGCGTTAAAGAGTTCCATGCTCGGCATGCTCACAACCCTCGCTCCTACGCCTCTTTGCTTAAGCCTCTCGCAGGCCTCTATGGCGATATGCACCTCCGAGCCGGTCGCCATGATTATCGCATCGGGAACCGCGGACTTGTCTCCCGCTATCACGTAAGCCCCCCTTGAAAGCTCCGAGGCGTCGGACGTTCCGTGCTTTTTCCTGTCTATGACCGGCAGGGCCTGCCTCGTAAGAATAAGCGCGATCGGGCCGCCTTTATGAGTTATGGCCGTCTTCCATGCCTCGACCGTTTCACTGGCGTCGGCCGGGCGTATGACGACCATGTTCGGCAATGCCCGAAGCGAAGCGAGATGCTCGACAGGCTGGTGCGTCGGGCCGTCCTCGCCCAAGGCGATGGAGTCGTGCGTAAAAACATAGGTCACATGCATCTTGGAAAGACAGGCAATCCTTATGGCGGGCCTCATGTAATCGGAAAAAACGAGAAACGTGCCGCCGAACGGAAGAAGCCCGCTTAAGGCCACTCCGTTCATTATGGCGGCCATGGCGTGCTCCCTCACTCCGTAATGCACGTTCTGCCCCGCCTTGCCAAGGGCGAAGACGCCGAGTCCTTCCATGAAGGTATTGTTCGAAGGAGCGAGGTCCGCGCTCCCCCCTATCAAGAACGGCGCCTTCTTGCAGATGGAGTTCAAGACCTTTCCCGACGCGCTCCTCGTGGCGATCGGCTTGTCGGACGGGCTGAAACAAGGCAAACCCTTGGACCACTCGCCCGAATCAATGGATTCTTCTAAAGACAAAAACTCTTTCGCAGTCTCCGGATATTGCTTTGAATAATTCTTGAATGTTTCGTTCCATTCCTTCTCAAGGCCGTCGCCTCCGGTTATCGCCTCTCTGAAAAAATTCAGCGCCTCGTCGGGTATGAAAAAATCGGGCTCGAGCGGCCAGCCTAATCTCGTCTTGGCGAGCTTCGCCTCGTTTCCTCCGAGCGGGGCGCCGTGCGCCTCGGAGGTGTTTTCCTTAGCCGGACTTCCGAAGCCTATTTGAGTTCTCGCGATTATAAGGGACGGCCTCGCCTTTTCCGCCTTCGCTCTTTTAATGGCGGATGAAACCCCCTCGATGTCGTTACCTTCGACCTTCTCGACGTGCCAATTAAGGGCCTCGAAACGTTTGCCCACGTCTTCGGTAAAGGCAAGACTGGTCGAGCCTTCTATGGTGATTTTATTGTCAGAGTATAAATAAACGATGCTTCCAAGTCCTAAATGCCCGGCCAAAGAGGCGGCCTCGTTGGACACGCCCTCCATCATGTCGCCGTCGCTCGTTATGGCGTAGATGTTGTAATCAAAGAGCGGAAAGCCGGGCCTGCCGTAACGCTCGGCCAAATATCTCTGCGCCATGGCCATGCCGACTCCTGTGGCGAAGCCCTGTCCCAACGGGCCTGTGGTGGTCTCTATGCCGCGCTCCGGGTCATGCTCCGGATGCCCCGGAGTATGGCTTCCCCATTGCCTGAAGGATTTAAGGTCTTCGAGAGACAGGGGATACCCGGTAAGATGCAGAAGCGAGTAAAGAAGCATGGAGCCGTGCCCGGCCGAAAGCACGAACCTGTCTCTTCCGCGCCATTCGGGATTTTTCGGATTATGCCTTAAAAACCTCGTCCAGAGCGCGTAGGCCATGGCCGCGTCCCCCATGGGCATTCCGGGATGCCCGGAGTTGGCCTTCTCTACCGCGTCCACGGCAAGGAATCTTAACGTATTCACGCAGAGTTCGTCGATATTCTTGGTCATCTTAAAGTCCGCCTCTCGTTCTTTTTAATAAAAGTATAATGCCTCTGCCGCTCTTATTTAAGCGGGCGCCGAACAGACCGAACTGATTTTTCTTATCGCGTTCGAAGAATCCACGTACACGAGAATTGGCTTATGGCGTTTGGCCTCCGAATCCTCCATCACGGAATAGCTCGCTATAATGACGATATCGCCCTTCTTCGCGAGGCGCGCCGCGGCTCCGTTTATCGATATGGCGCCGCTATTCCCCGGGGCCTCTATCGCGTAAGTCTGAAAGCGGTTGCCGTTCGTAACGTTATAAATTTCGACCTTCTCGAATTCGAATATCGAGGCCGCTTCCATGAGAGTTGCGTCTATCGCGACGCTCCCCTCGTAATCAACGTTCGCATCGGTTACCGTAGCCCTGTGGAGTTTGCTCTTTAACATCGTGCGTTGCATGATTTCCTTACCTCCTTGGTGTCCGCGCTACTATTCTAACAGGCTGCTCAAAAAGCTCCAGATGCGAGGCGTCGAGAAGTGAGGAGTGAGGCGTATCTTTATATACGCCGCAACGACGAGCGCCGAAGACAACCGGGGCACCCACACGAAGTATGGGTCGGATGGACTTTTTCAGCAGCCTGCTAAACCGAAAGCAAACAGTTATCTATAAGCCTTGCCTTCCCGATTCTTATCGCCATCGCAAGGAGAGCGCGGCCTTGGATAACCTCCACGCCGTCGAGGTTATCCGTGTCGCACACGCTCACATAATCTATCACGGCGGAAGGTTCTTTCTCCATTATTTTTTTGACAATCTCCTCTATGGCCGCGCCTCTCCTCTCGCCTTTTATGACCGCCTCCCTCGCGGCCGCCATCGCCTTCGGAATTATCGCGGCGGCTCGCCTCTCCGAAGCGCTCAGGTAAACGTTCCTCGAACTCATGGCGAGCCCGTCCGCCTCCCGAACGGTTTCAACGGCAACGACCTCGACGTCCATGTCCGTGTCTTTCACCATCTTCTTTATGATGAGCCATTGCTGATAGTCCTTAAGCCCGAATATCGCCTTATGCGGCATGACGATATTAAAAAACTTCGCTACGATTGTCGCGACTGCCCTGAAATGACCGGGCCTTGATTTGCCGCAGAGCTTGTCCGCCAATTCCGGAACGTCAACGAACGTGCCGTAACCCTTTGGATACATCTCAAAAACTTCCGGAGCGAACAAGACCTCCGCGCCGTGCTCGACGGCAATCGCCTTATCCCTTTCCATATCTCTCGGATACTTCGCGAAATCCTCGTTCGCTCCGAACTGAGACGGGTTTACGAAAACGCTCAATATTGTTGCGTCGCCGAGTTTTTTTGCCTCGATAAGGAGCCTTCTGTGGCCTTCGTGCAAATACCCCATTGTCGGGACAAAGGCTATTGTCCTTCCCTCTTTTCTCGCCTCCGTTGAAAAAGCCTTCATCTCGGGGATGCTTGTTATGAGTCTCATAAACTAATAACAATGCTCCTTGGACGGAAAACCGCCGTTTTCGACGTCCTCTTTATATTCTATGACAGCCTTCTTGATGATTGAATTAAGGTTAGCGTAAATCTTCACGAACCTCAAAGGATTTTCCGTATCCGAAAGGCCGAGCATGTCGTTTACGACAAGCACCTGCCCGTCGCAAGAAGGCCCCGCGCCTATGCCGATTGTCGGTATCCTTAAAAGACGCGTTATGCGGGCGGCGAGAGTCGTCGGCACGCACTCCAGAACAACCGCGAACGCCCCGGCCTTCTCAACCGCTTTCGCGTCTTTTACTATTTCCTCGGCGCGGGATTTTTCGCGCCCCTGCACCTTGTAGCCGCCGAAAGCCAAAACCGACTGGGGCGTAAGGCCCACGTGGCCCATGACCGGAATGCCGGCCGAAACTATAGCCTTTATGCGGGAGGCCGCCTTGAGCCCTCCCTCGAGCTTTACCGCGCTCGCCCCGCCTTCTTTAACAAGGCGTCCGGCGTTTCTCACGGCGTCCTCGACGCTCGCCTGATACGACATGAAAGGCATGTCAGAGACGACCATTGCCGACGAGCACGCCCTCGCGACAGCCCTTGTGTGGTAAATCATCTCGTCAATTGTAACGGGAAGAGTCGTAGAGAGCCCGGCCTCGACCATGCCGACGGAATCCCCGACAAGAATAACGGGAATGCCGGAGGAATCCAAGGCGCGAGCGATGGAATAGGTATAGGCCGTAAGAACGGGAATCTTTTTGCCTTGTTTTTTCATCTTAAGCACGTCTGTTACGGTTATATTCTTCACGGCTTCCTCCCTAACAGATTGCCGAAAAACTAAAATTGTCGTCATTGCGAGCGAGTGAGCCGAAGCCCCCGTGAAAACGGGGGGAAGCAATCCCGTTATTATAAAGATGAGATTGCTTCGGGATAAAACCCCTCGCAATGACAATATGGGACTTTTTCGGCTTCCTCCTTAAAACTAAAAAACCTTCCGAAAAACGGAAGGTTTTTTGACGGCGCGAAATGGCCGCGGCCTCTCTCGAGAAGCCTAAAAACTCAATCCGTCCCGGTCCGCTCCGCCTTAGGCGGACTATCTCGCGGTTACAAGCGGTATGTAGTGCTGCGTTCCCCCTTTTATTGACTTTATCTCCTTCACGAGGTTTGATAAGTCTTGGGGGTTGTTCACGAAATCTATCTCGGTCGTATTCACCACAAGAAGCGGCGTGTCCGTGTAATAGAAAAAATACTTGTTATACGCGTCCACGAGCCTCTTGAGATAATCCTCGCTTATGTCCTTTTCGTAAACCTTGCCTCTTTTCTTTATCCTCTCCATAAGCACCTCGCTCGATGCCTGAAGATATATGACGAGGTCCGGCTTCGGAAGGCTCGCGTCAAGGAGCACGTAAACCTGCTCGTAGAGACACAACTCGTTTTCGTCAAGATTCAGATAGGCGAATATCCTGTCCTTGGCGAAAAGATAATCCGATATGACGGTCTTGGCGAAGAGGTCTCTCTGACTCAATTCCTTCTGCTGCTGATAACGGTTAAGCAAAAAGAAAAGCTGGGTCTGGAAAGCGAACTTCCTCGTATCGGCGTAAAACCTTGGGAGGAAAGGGTTCCCGTCAACCTCTTCGAGAATGACCTTGCCCTTTATCTCGTTCGTGAGAAGCTCGGCGAGGCTCGTGGTGCCGACCCCTATGGGGCCCTCGACCGCTATGTATTTGGAAGTATCCATGAATAAAAAGATTAACCCAAAGAGCCGCAAAAATCAAGGGCGTTCGCAAGCGCGCGGAATTCCGAAAGCCCGAGCGTCTCGCCCCTTCTTTTCGGGTCTATTTTGCAATCCGAAAGTATCTCGCGCAACGCCTTATCTCCGACGCCGAGCCCTTTAAGACAATTAAAAATGGTCTTCCGTCTTTTGCCGAAAGAGGTTTTTACGACCTTTTTAAAAAACTCCTCTTTCAAGACGTCTATAAGGGGAGACGAAAGAACCTTAAGCCGAACAACCCCTGACATTACCTTGGGCGGAGGCTTGAAACACATAGGAGACACCTCAAACATGTAAGAAGTCTCAAAAAACGCCTGAGCAAGAACCGAAAGAATCCCGTAGTCTTTTGTAGAGGGCTTGGCAATAAGCCTCTTTGCCACCTCTTTCTGGAGCATGAGGGTCATGTCGCTCAAGGCATTTCTCTCGTCTATGAATTTGGCCAGTATGGCCCCTGAAATATTATAAGGAAGATTGGAAACGACCTTTATCTTTTTCCCCGCCTTTTCAAAAAACGACGACAGAGGAATGTCGAGGATGTCTTTATTTATGACCTCAAGCCCCTGCTCCCCCGGAAACCTCTCCTTAAGGGCTTCGCAGAGGCGCCTGTCTATCTCAACGGCAAAGACCTTTGCCCCTGCTTGCAGAAGCCGCTCCGTAAGCACGCCTAATCCGGGGCCTATCTCAAGGACGACGTCTCCCCTCTCGACCTCAGACACATCGAGTATCTTCCTTACGATATTTTGGTCAACGAGGAAATGCTGGCCAAAGCGTTTTTTGGGGCGCGTCCCAATATGCTTCATGTCAGAATTCTAATGAAGGGTCGGCGTTAAGGTTTAAATTTCCAAACGCGCCGGCGCCTTTTTTCTTAATGATATGATACGCCGAAAGCGCGACCATGGCTCCGTTGTCGCTGCAAAAGCGCGGAGGAGGAATAAAGAGCCTTATGTTGTTTTTTACGGCAACCTCGGAGATCCTCTGCCTCAGCCTCGAATTGCAGGCAACGCCTCCGGCGACCACCATATTTTTAACGCCCGTAGCCTCGATTGCCCACATCGCCTTCTCGACAAGCACGTCCACTATGGCCTCCTGAAAACCGGCCGCTATGTTACGCTTCGTATCTTCGTTCAACTCCGCGCCCTTTACCTTCTGAAGCACGGCTGTCTTAAGACCGCTGAAGCTGAACTCAAGGCTTCCCTTTGCGATAATCGGGCGCTTGAATTCTATAACGGACGGGTCGCCTTGTTTCGCGAGTTTGTCTATCTCAACGCCCCCCGGATATCCGAGGCCCAAAAGTTTCGCGACCTTGTCGAACGCCTCGCCCGCGCTGTCGTCTCTGGTCTGGCCGAGGATTTTAAATTCAGTATAATCGTCAACCGACAAAAGCGCGGTATGCCCGCCGGACACTATGAGGGCGACGAACGGAAAATCCGGAACTTCTTTTTTTTCGCCGTCCTCGAGAAACGCGCTCAAGGCGTGGGAAGATATGTGATTAACCCCGACAAAAGGTTTTTTCTTGGCGTAGCCCACGGCCTTGGCGAAAGAAAGCCCGACGAGTATGGAGCCAACGAGGCCGGGCCCTTGCGTTACTCCTATGGCGTCAATGTCAGAAAGCGAGACCGCGGCCCTCTTAAGCGATTCCTCGACTACCGGAATAATCATCTCTATATGCCGCCTCGACGCGAGCTCGGGCACGACCCCGCCGTAGGCGGAGTGTATGGCGTCCTGAGACGCGACGACGCTCGAAAGCACCGTTCTTCCGTCTTTCACTATTGCCGAGGCCGTATCGTCGCACGAAGATTCTATTCCGAGTATGAGCATCGCCTGTTATCCCTTTACTATCCCGGCCATTGCCTTTAAAAACTCCTCGATTTCCTCATGGGTGTTAAAATACCCGGGGCTCACCCTCGCTGTTCCATGGGGAAAAGTTCCTGCGTTTCTGTGGGCGTCAGGCGCGCAGTGTATGCCGCATCTCATCATGATTGCAAAATCAGCGTCAAGCATGGCGCCGACATCAACCGCGGTTTTCCCTTCGACGATGAACGACACAAGGGAAACCCTCTCCTTCGCATCACGCGGCCCTACGACTTTTATTCCGGGCATACGCTTAAACCCGTCGAGTATTTGAGCGATAAGAGCGGTCTCGCGAAGCCTTATCTTTTTCACTCCCTCTTTCAACACAAATTCCGCTCCCGCGCCGAGCCCGCCGACCCCCGGCGTGTTTATCGTCCCTGTCTCGAACCTGTCCGGAACGTCCAACATCACGTCGGCCTCTCCGGTGCCTCCGTCAAGCAAGGGTTCGAAATCAATGTCTTCTTTCAAACAGAAAAATCCCGTGCCCTGCGGCCCGAAAAGGGCTTTATGGCCGGTGGCGATAAGAACGTCCATGTTATCCTTATCCATGTCTATGGGAATCACCCCGGCTGTCTGGGCCGCGTCAACGACGAAGGTTATGCCCTTTTTCTTTAAGAGCCGTCCGATATCCCTTACCGGCTGTATCGCGCCTATCACGTTCGAGGCGTGCACCATTACGACAAGGCGGGTCTTGGGGGTTATGGCCTTTTCTATGTCCGAGGCAACAACAAGGCCCGGAACCTTGCCCGAAACCTTGGTCACCGAAACCCCTTCTCTTTCAAGCCTCGCGAGAGTCCTCACAACCGAGTTATGCTCGAATGAAGTCGTTATCGCGTGGTCCCCTTTTTTCAAGAGTCCCTTCAAAACCACATTTACCGCCTCGGTCGCGTTTTTCGTGAAAACGACTCTGGACGAATCAGCGATGTTAAAAAGAGACGCCACTGACTCGCGGGCGGAAAAAACCACCCTCCCCGCCTCTACGGACATCCTGTGGCTCCCGCGTCCGGGGTTTCCTCCTATGCGCCTCAAGACTTCGTTAATCCTCTTAACTACGGCATCGGGCTTGGGAAAAGACGTCGCGGCGTTATCGAGATATATCATAAAATCACCTTTTGGTTATTTGAATTATTCCATGATAACACGGAGTTTTTTGGAGGGCTATATCTTTTTGGCGGATTCCATACGGCGGGGAAGGCTGTGGGAAAACTATTTTACCGCGCCCCGCACCACTTTTTGTTGTTAGCGTGTACTATTTAGGCGATAATATTTATTGCAGACATATGTATTGCCGGTGCGTTAATATTGAAAAGTGGTGCGGGGCGCGTCAAGAATTCTCAAAAGTTCCTCGACGGTGGTTACGGGCGGAAGGCACGCCCCGCTCTTGCACACGTAAACAGCGGCCTTGCCCTCAACCCGCGACAAGCCCTTTATTGAAAGAAACGGGGCGCCCGCGCCAAACAGCGCGGGTCGCGACAGGCGCTCCGACTCGAAGCTTGAGGGCATGAAAAGCACTGCTTTGTTCAAAACGAAACTCCCGTAGAGGGCCGTAATCAGCGCTTCAGTGTCGGAATCGCCACGTTGTCCCGCTATCGCGATATGATAGGAAGGCCCGAGCATGAAATCCACTGCCGAAAGAAGATGCAGGTGCGCCGACGGCGCCTCCTTTATCCTCGCGGACGCGAAACGCACGGCGTCCTTGGCGATTTTCAAAAGGTTTCTGTCGCCTGTAGTGAGCCAGAGCCTGAGAAGGTTATGCGCTGTTACCGAATTCCCGGACGGAAACGCGCCATCGTAAAATTCCTTCTGCCTCACGAGGACTCTTTCCGCGGTGTCGGAGGTAAGATAAAACCCGCCTCTCTTGTCGAAAAAGCGGCTTATCGCAACGTCGTTAAGCCTCATGGCCTCGAACAAAAACTCTTCCTCGAAGGTTGTCTCGTAAAGTTCGAGAAGCCCCCAGACTAAAAACGCGTAATCGGTAAGGAACCCTTCGACCGGGGCCGGAAGGTCTTTACGCACGTGAAGCAGTCCGCCGCCCTTTGTCTTCATGTTTTCGAGCGCGAACCTTGCCGCGGCCTTTGCCGCGGCCGCGTACCCCGGCACGGAGAAAGCCCTCGCGCCCATGGAAATGGCCGCTATCATGAGTCCGTTCATGTCGGTTAATATTTTATCGTCTTTCACGGGGCGCGCTCGAAGGCTTCTCTTCGCGAGAAGTTTTTCCCGCACAAAAGAAAACCTAACCTTAAAATCCTCTATTGCCATACCGAACTTAACGGCATTTTCCTCGATTGTCCCTGTCATGTAAAGGACGTTTTTGCCGGTCTTCTCCCCTGTTGCCTCGTCCGGAAAGTTGCCGCCTTTTTCGACGTTAAAGACTTTAGCGGCGAATTCCGCGTCGTCTTTGCCCAAGGCGTCGCGAAGTTCCTCCTCGCCCCATAAATAAAACTTGCCCTCCACGCCTTCGCTGTCAGCGTCCTCCGCGCACCAAAAGCCCCCCTCGCTCGAGGTCATGTCTTTCAAAACGTAATCGAACGCGTCCCTCGCCATGTCCTCGTAAAACGCGTTGCCGGTGGCGAGATACGCCTCTACAGAGGCCATTCCTATCAAGGCCTGGTCGTAGAGCATCTTTTCGAAGTGCGGAAGTTTCCACTGAGCGTCGGTAGAGTAGCGGTGAAACCCGCCTCCTATATGGTCGCGTATGCCTCCGAGGCCTATGCCCCTGAGCGTAGCCTCCACCATCTCGAGGGCATGAACGTTATTGCTCCTTTTCCAGTATCTTAAAAGAAAAAATATATTGTGAGCCGAAGGGAATTTCGGCGAGCCGCCGAACCCTCCGTGACGGAAATCGAAGTTCTCCTTCAGTTCGCGAAACGCCTCGTGAAGCTCGCTCTCTCCGACGGGAGCGTCTTTAGGAACGTTAAAATCTTCAATCTTCGAAAGCGTCGCGATTACCGCGTCCGAGGCATCCATGGCGTTTTGACGTTCGTTTTTCCACGCCCTTTCCAGCTCGGGAATAAGTTCCATTAAGCCCATGCCTCCCATGCCGCCTTCTTTCGGCAAATAAGTGGCCGCGAAAAAAGGTTTTTTATCCGGAGTCAATATCATCGTAAGAGGCCATCCGCCCTTGCCTGTCATGGCGTAAGAGGCGGTCATGTAAACCGAATCAATATCGGGGCGCTCTTCCCTGTCAACCTTTACGCAAACGAAGGCGCTATTGAGGAGCGCCGAAACCTCCTCATCCATGAAGCATTCCCTTTCCATCACGTGGCACCAGTGGCAACTCGAATATCCGATTGAGAGGAATATCGGCTTGTCTTCTTTTTCCGCCCTCTCGAAGGCCTCGATTCCCCATGGATACCAATCAACCGGATTTTCGGCGTGCTGGAGAAGGTACGGGCTTTTTTCTTTTGCGAGTCTGTTTGACATGGCTTATATGTCGAGTATAGCCGACGGGGAAGCGTCCGCAAGAGGGGGAAATAAGGTTTTACCCCTCTCCCCTTTACGGGAGAGGGTAGAGCCTGCCATGAGCGAAGTCGAAGGGGTGAGGGGGGGGAACCGTCAGTCCTTCGATAGTTCGACAAGCTCACTACTCAGGACGAACGATTTTAATAGAGGGCGTCGCTCGTATTACTTATTTAAAAAACGCAGGTTTGCAAAAATATCGCTCAGGTTGTATAATGCGCTTAAGAACAAGGAGGTAGCGCATGAGACAAGTTATTATCTACCCCGGCGAAGACGGCTACTGGGTCGCCGAATGTCCGAGCCTTCCGGGATGCATAAGCCAGGGCAAGACAAAAGAAGAGGCCGTGGAAAACATAAAAGAGGCCATCGAGCTCTACATCGAAGGACTTGAAGAAAAAGGCCTTTCCGTGCCAAAAGACCATTTCGACGCCGTGCTCGTTGCCGTATGAAACTGCCACAAATCTCGGGCCGTGAATGCGTCAAGGCCCTTGAAAAAGCAGGTTTTAAAATCGAGCGTCAAAAAGGAAGCCATATCCGCCTTTCGCGCGACAATCCTTTTGCTCAAACTACGGTGCCTAACCACAAAGAACTCGACAGAGGAACTCTTCGCGCCATAATCCGCCAGACAAGCCTTTCAGTCGAAGAATTCATAAAACTTCTAAAATAACTTCTTGAAATAATTTTAATGGCGGGCACAGCCCACCCTACTTACTGTTCGGCATGGCTTATATGTCGAGTATAGCGGAGGGGAATAAGTCCGCAAGAGGAGGAAAGATGGAAAAAGAACACCGTTCGTCCTTCGATAGTTCGACAAGCTCACTACTCAGGACGAACGGCTTTAACGGTGTAAGCAGCACCCTACTTATACCTCACCTTGAAAGCCAACAGCACGGCGACGAGGACGAACGTCATTAAATTAAAGAGCACTATGGGCAGGGAATCTATCATAAACCCGTACGCTATCCAGACGGCTATGCCCACCTCCAAAAGCACGAGGGTAATCAAAGAAAAATCCCGCGCCGACCTTGTCTTCCACGTCTTAACGACCTGCGGTAAGAAAGATATTGTCGTAAGAGTTCCGGCTATCAGACCCAGAAACGTTATGCCGTCCACTAAATCCCTCCGACCCATGCTTCGTCCGCCTAAGGCGGAGTACCCCGCCTCTTTGTAAAAGGGGGAAACCTTTCAGATAACCGCCCTGTCAAGCGTCCTGTACTGAACCGCCTCGGCTATGTGAGAAGGAAGTATCGCCTCCAAGCCTTCGAGGTCCGCGATGGTGCGCGCCACCTTCAGTATCCTCGTGTAGGCGCGGGCCGAAAAGCCGAGTTTCTCCACCACGCTCTCAAGGAGCCTTACCGATTCCTCGCCCACGCGGCAATATTTTTTCAACTGCTTCGAACTCATCCTGCTGTTCGAATATATGCCCGTTCCGGAAAACCGGCCTGCCTGAAGGCTCCGCGCCGCGTTAACGCGGTCTCTTATCTCGCAGGACGTCTCGCCCTTTCTCTCGTCGCGGAGTTCTCCGAACCTGACCCTCGGCACGTCCACGTGTATGTCAATCCTGTCGATGAGAGGGCCGGAAATCTTCGAGCGGTACCTCTGTATCATCGGAGGGGTGCACATGCATTCCTTCAAGATGTCTCCGAGATGCCCGCAGGGGCACGGGTTCATGGCGCAAACGAGCATAAAACTCGCCGGATAAGTCAACGTTACCGCGGCGCGGGCGATGGTTACCGTGCCGTCCTCGACCGGCTGCCTCAGGGCTTCAAGCACGTTTTTCTTGAACTCAGGCAGTTCGTCCAGAAATAACACCCCGTTATGAGCGAGGCTCACCTCGCCCGGCCTCGGTATATGGCCGCCTCCGGTGAGGCCCGCGTCCGATATGGTATGATGCGGGGAGCGGAACGGCCTCGCGGTCACAAGGGCATTCCCGTTAACGAGCATTCCGGCGACGCTATGCACTCTTGTCGTTTCAATCGCCTCGTCGAGCGTCATGTCGGGAAGAATCGTGGTGAGGCGCCGGGCCAGCATCGTCTTGCCGGAGCCGGGCGGCCCTATCATGAGGACGTTATGCCCTCCCGCGGCCGCGACCGTAAGCGCCCTTTTCACGTGTTCCTGCCCCTTGACGTCGCTTATGTCGTTGCCTTCTCCCGAAGCCGAAGCGAAGTACGACTCTATGTCTATGCTCGTTTCGGGAATGTCCTTGGTTCCGTTCAGAAACTCCACCAACTCCCCGAGGCTCTTGACCCCGTGAACCGGCACGCCTTCGCAAACCGCCGCCTCTTCCCTGTTTTCAGCCGGAACTATTATTTTTTTACCGAGTTTTTTGGCGAGCACCGCGCTCGAAAGCGCGCCGCGCACGGCCCTTACCCCTCCGTCGAGGGAGAGTTCTCCAAGGATTAAAAATCCGTCAAGGTCTTTACTTTTTATGACGCCCATGGTTTTAAGCAGCCCTATGGCCACGGGCAGGTCGAAACTCGTGCCTTCTTTTTTTAAATCCGCGGGAGCGAGATTTACCGTAATTCTTCCGTCGGGGAACTCGTAGCCGGAGTTTTTTATCGCCGATTTAACGCGCTCCCTGCTTTCCTTGACCGCGTTATCCGGAAGCCCGACGGTCGAAAAATAAGGCATGCCCCGCGAGAGGTCAATCTCCGCCTCCACCATAGAGGCGTCAACCCCTGTTATGCTCGTTGTGAAAATCCTTGCAAGCATCCCTCAAAACCCTTTCCGTAAGCCGTCTCCGTCAGTATATTTTGCTCGCGCCCATTTCCTGATTAGGCCCGCCGTTCAAAACCTTCACGACCGAGACGCCGTCGTCGAAATAATCTATTATGTTCAAGCACCCGTAGTCCTGCTCTATGCGGAAGAAGTTCGAGAGGTCGAGCCCCATGGCCTCGCACAAAACCACCCTGTTCACCCCGCCGTGCGCCATTATAAGAACGCTTTCGCCGGCAAAGGACGAAACAATGCCCCCCACGGCCGGCATCACGCGAAGCCTCAAGTCCTCGAGCGTTTCTCCGCCGAAGACCTTCTCTTTGGCTAAAGACCTGAAACTGAAACGGACATCCTCCGGGTATTTTACGACGGCCTCCTCGCGCGTCAAGCCCTCCCACCTTCCGAGGTGGAGTTCGCGAAGCGCGCTTAACCGGAGGCGCGGAACGCCGAGCCTTTCGCCTATTATATCCGCCCCTCTGCTCGCCCTCGTGAGGTCGCTCGAATAAACTCCTCTTAACGGTTTGGAGGACAAAAACCCGGCCAGATTCTCCATCTGGCTTACGCCCGTTTCGGTTATGTCAACGTCAGAGTGCCCGTTGTAGCGGAACTCGTCGTGCCCCATGACCTGCCCGTGACGGGCAAGATAAAGCCTTGTCGAATTTGCCTTCAAAAATCTATCCCCTTCCTCGCCGAAACGCCCTCGTCGTAAGGGTGTTTTATCTTTAACATCTCGGTCACGTAATCGGAAATTCTGACGAGTTCCGCCGGAGCGTCCCTTCCGGTAAGCGCCACCTCAAGGCCTTCCGGACGCTCGTCGAGAAACGATACGACCTCGTTGACGTTCAAAAATCCCTCGTTCACCGCGCCTATTATCTCGTCCAGGACCAAAAGGCCGAACCCCTCGCCCGCCCTTGCCTTCGCGATCCCGAACATCTCCCTTACGCTTTTTTCCACGGCTTCGCGGTCCGTGGAATCGCCCGTAAAATAAGGATGCCTCGCGTCCTGGCGCAAAAGCTCGATTGAATCTATGTGGTTTCTTATCATGTCCTTTTCTCCGGACGGGTCTTCCTCGGGCTTGAAGAACTGGACTATGAGGACTCTCATGCCGGCGCCCGCGGCCCTCAAGGCGAGTCCGAAGGCGGCGGTCGTCTTGCCCTTGCCGTCGCCGGTATAGACGTGCACGCGGCCTCTTCTTCCGGAATCAATCGTATTCGGCTTGTCTTGAGTTTTCACTTTTAAACCCCCCGCCCCGCACCACTTTTCAATATTAACGCATCAGTAATACGTATACCTGTAACAAATATTATTGCCTCAACAGTGCGTGTTCACAGCGAAAAGTGGTGCGGGGCGCGCCCGGCCTAATCGGAAAAGGATTTTATCGCTTTATTTCTCTTCGGATGCCTGAGCTTTCTTATGGCCTTTGCCTCTATCTGGCGCACCCTTTCGCGCGTAACGTTAAAATGCGCTCCGACTTCTTCGAGCGTATAATCGGTGTCAATGCCTATGCCGAACCTCATGCGAAGTATCTTCTCTTCCCTCGGGGAAAGGGTCGAAAGCACCTCTGCCATGCATTTTACGAGATTCGCGCTTAAAAGCGAATCGGCCGGGGAAATGGCGTTCATGTCGGCTATGAACTCGCCGAGTGAAATGCCGTCGTCGTCTCCCACGGGCATTTCGAAAGAGACCGGGTCGCGCGCTATCTTAAGGGCCTTTTTCACCTTGTCCGGAGAAAGCCCCATGGCCGCGGCTATCTCTTCCGCGGCAGGCTCGCGCCCGTTTTGCTGGACGAACTGCCTCGAAACGCGGCTAAGCCTGTTAATCGTCTCGGTCATGTGCACGGGTATGCGTATGGTTCTCGACTGGTCGGCTATGGCCCTCGTTACGGCCTGCCTTATCCACCACGTCGCGTAAGTGGAAAATTTATATCCTCTTTTATACTCGAACTTGTCGACCGCTCTCATAAGCCCGATGTTGCCTTCCTGCACGAGATCGAGAAAATGCAGACCCTTGTTGGCGTACCTTTTGGCGATGCTCACCACGAGCCGGAGGTTGGACCTTACGAGCACGTCTTTCGCCGTATCGGCATTCCGCCGCAATTGTTTCATCCTCTTTACGACGTCGAATATCCCTTTGCAATCGAGCCCCATGACCCTTTCGATTGACTTAAGTTCTTTTTTAAGCCTTTGAATCTCCGGCTTCTTTTTACCTTTGCCCTTTGTTGCCGCGGCGGAGACGATGGAGACGAGCCTTCGCTTGAGCCTCCTCGCAATAACGGCATTCGCCGTAATCCGCCCCGACAAAATCGAAATCATATCCGAGTTCTTCGCGATATCGTCTATAAGGCGGAGCAACCGTTGCGCGAGCCGGCCATCCTGAGGCAAGAGGCGAGAGGCCTTTTTTGCCGCAACGCCGGGGCGGGTCGCGCCGCGAAGCGGCGCGCAAAGGCGCCGGACTTCTTTTATGTTTTTAAGAAGTTTTTCCCTCTCTCGCTCGTCGTCTTCGGAAAGTGATTCGCTTTCCGCCAACCTGAGGCCGAGCAAATCAAGTTCCTCGATAAAGAAAGGGGTCTTCAGGAACTCGCGTATCAACCCGTGCCGGGCCGACTCTATGGCCTTGGAAATCTCGACCTCCTCGTCCTTCGTGAGCAGATACTCGCCGCGCATCTCGCGGAAATAACTCTTTACCGGGTCCATAAAATCGAAATCAACGGCATCCCGGACGCCAAGCGAGGCTCTATCCCGGCGAAGCCTTTTAAAAGAAAATTCTTCCGGGGTCTCTTCTTCGCGGAGGCCGTCTTGAATATCTTCGGCATTCCCGCCTTCGCGGGCGGAAATCGGCTCTTCGTCGAACTCATGGCTTCCGGTCATAGCGAGTCTCTCCTTTTATCCTTTATCTTCAAGGCTTACTAAAGGCCGCGCCGCTTGTCTTCGTAATGACTCCATTTCAATTTGCTTTCGCCGAGAAGCTTTCCCACGCAGTCCTTGAGCATCTTTTCGGGGGATTCCATAAAGCCGTTTTCTTCCTTGAAAAAAACCCCCGCCAGAAAATCCTTTACTTCCCCGGCCGAAGCCCGTTCCATGATTGCCGACGGCTCGATGACTCCCTCCTTAAAACACGCGCTTACGCAGACGGCAACGGCCTCTAACACGGGGTCCTTGAATTTACCCAAAGCGGCGAGGACGTCCTCGTCGCAGAGCCGGGGGTTTCTCAAGAGAACCTTCAAAAGCATGGATTCCGCGGCCTTCATCGTCGAAGACCTTATGACGTTTCCGACAACTTCGCCCGGAACCCTGCCCTCTTTGTCGAACCTGTTCAGGGCCGTATACACGGCATCCATGCTTATGCCCAGGACCCGGCCGAGCTTGCCCGCGTAATGGTCTTTTTCGGCCACGTTTTTCGTCCTCGCCACGTACGGCAAGGCCTCTTCGAGATAAGAGGTCTTTCCGCGGGGCGTCGCCACGTCGAACCTCTTCTTCAGTTCCTTTAAAAAGAAATCCATCAAAGGCTCGGCCGAGCCGATCGCCTCCTTAAGCCCGGCGGGGCCGTGTTTTTTAAGGAAATCGTCCGGGTCCTTGCCTTCCGGCAAGACCACGACCATTGCCGCCATGCCCTCTTCCATGAAAAAGCCGAGACCCCTCAAGGCCGCCTTCTTTCCGGCCTCGTCGTTATCAAACAACACGTACGCGGCCTTGGCGTAACGCTTGATATTCCTCAAATGCTCCAATGTCAAGGCCGTGCCCATGGTGGCGACGCTGTTCGTGAAACCGGCCTTCCGGAGAGAAAGAAGGTCGAAGTATCCCTCGACGATTATCGCGGAACCTTCTTTTCCGATGGCTCCCTTCGCGCTGTACAGGCCGTAAAGGGTCGAGGCCTTCCTGAAAACCGGCGACTCCGGAGAATTAAGATACTTCGGCTCTCTTCCGTCCATGCTCCTTCCGCCGAAACCGATAACCCTGCCCTGCGAATCGGTTATCGGGAATATGAGCCTCTGCCTGAAACGGTCGTAATAACGATTCGCGTCCTTGCCTAAAAGCCCTATCTTTACCGCGAGCTCCACGTTCGCGTTCCTTTCTTTGAGATACGCGTAAAGGAGACTTCCCGCTCCGGGCGCGTAACCGACCCGAAACCTCTCGGCCGGCTCCCCCTCGTAGCCCCTCTCTTTCAGGTAATCCCTCGCCGGAACGCCGGACGCTGATTTAAGGGACGTTACGAAAAACTCGAGCGCGGCCTTGTTGACCTTGAAAATCTCCTCCACCTCGCCGCTTTGCTCGCGCTTTCTTTCCTCCGTAACCTCTATGCCGTAACGTTTTCCGAGACTCCTTACCGCGTCCGAGAAACCCATGCCGTCGTGCTTCGCCAAAAACCCTATGACGTCCCCTCCGGCGTGGCAACCGAAGCAATAGAAAAGACGCTTATCCTCGTTCACGGTGAAAGACGGAGACTTCTCGGAATGAAACGGGCAAAGTCCGACGTAGTTCTGCCCCCTTCTTTTAAGAGGCACGTAGTCGGAGATTACCTCCACTATGCTTACCCTCTCTATTACGCGCTCCACCACCTGCCGAGGTATCATTTTAACTCCACTATCGTACTATCGTAACTCCGTCCCCGCCCTCGTCCATGCAGAGGCACGTAGTCGGAGATTACCTCCACTATGCTTACCCTCTCTATTACGCGCTCCAC
>Ga0209641_10000532_pt1 | contig 34951 bp, 34 predicted proteins | sample RifCSP16_1_FD_184022 | JGI IMG/M metagenome (GOLD analysis project Ga0209641, IMG submission 184022) | Soil microbial communities from Rifle, Colorado - Rifle CSP2_sed 16_1 (SPAdes) (version 2) | ecosystem: Environmental > Terrestrial > Deep subsurface > Rock core/Sediment | place: Rifle... | reverse complement strand
CGAGCCGCTCCGCCTTGTCCTTGTAGGTGCCTAGGCGCTGGTGGAACGTCACGCCGGCCAGGTCGGTCACACGGTCGGCGAGCGGTCGCTTGAGGTCCTCCGCGTAGAAGAACGATGCGTCGCGAAGACGGGCCACGACCACGCGCTCCATCCCCCGGACGATGGCCTCGCCCGAGCTTCCGTCGGTGTTGGTCACCGCCGCGAAGCGGGTGACCGTGCCATCTGCCCCCGGGAACGGCAGGTACTTCTGATGGTGGACGAGGACGGTCTCGAGCACCTCGCGGGGCAGCGCCCGGAACTCGGCCGGAATGTTCCCTGCGACCACGGTCGGATACTCCACGAGGTCGCGCCACTCCTCGCGAAGGCCGTAAGGGTCGACAGGGAGGCCACCCACCAGGTCGCCGCCCACCAGGGATTTCAGGCCGGCGTCGATGCGGGCCCTGCGGTCGGCGGGATCGAGCAGGACAAGGGCCTCCTCGAGCCGGCGCTGGAGATCCTCGAACGAGCGGATGGGCCCGATCGGCCGGCCGGCCGCGCCCTTCGGCAGGAAGCGATGGCCGAAGGTCGCGGGTCCGCCCGTGACCAGCGCCCGCCCTTTCGCTCCCGCGACCGTTTCGTAGATCACTAAGGGGACGACGGTGCCGTCCAGCAGCAGCATCAGCCAGCGGATGGGCCGACCGAACGGGAAGGCCCCTTTTCCGTCGTCGAGCCAAGCGTCCCAGCTCATGCGTTTCGGGAAGCTCAGGCCCCGCATCGTGGCCGCAATCACCCCGGGCAGGATCTCCCCGGCCGGACGCCCAGGGGTCTTCCTTGCGAAGACCAGGTAACGCTCCTCCGGTTTGGCCGGGTCCTTGACCCCCTCCTGCAGGGACTCCACGGATACGCCGTTCTTCTTCGCGAAGCCCTGGGCGGCTCCGGTCCACTTGCCGCTGGCGTCCTTGGCCACCTTGAGCGACGGACCCCAGACCGGCTCCTCCCGGTCCGGCTGGCGGCCGAGGATGCTCGCTCGGAGCACCAACCGGCGCGGCGTCCAGAAGGCCTGGGCCCCCGTCGGTTCCAGGAACTCCCGCCCCGCGATCTCGGCGAACTTTGCCGCGAGCTGCACGCCGAGCTCCTTCAGCCACGGAGCCGGCATCTCCTCGAAGCCCACCTCGATGAGCAGCTCAGGCACGCGCCGCCTCCGCCCCCGGTCCCTTGACGTATTCGGCGGCGATGGCGCAGGCGAGCTTGCGGACCTGCAGGATCAGGCCTGCGCGCTCGGTGACGGAGATGGCGCCGCGTGCGTCGAGGATGTTAAAGGCGTGCGAGCTCTTGAGGCACCAGTCGTAGGCGGGGAGGTAGGTCCCTCCCCCTGCCGACCCGAGCAGCCGCCAGCCCTCGGCGAGCGCGCCCTCGAAGAGCCGGCGGTGAAGATCGGTGTCCGCGAGCTCGAAGGAGTAACGCGAGAGCTGGCGCTCCTCCTCGTGGCGCACGTCGCGATAGGACGTGTCGGCCGACCAGCGCAGCTCGTAGACGTCGTCGACGTCCTGGAGGTACATCGCGATGCGCTCGAGCCCGTACGTGATCTCGCCGGATATGGGTGCGAGATCCATCCCGCCCGCCTGCTGGAAGTACGTGAACTGGGTGATCTCCAGCCCGTCGAGCATCACCTGCCACCCGATCCCCCACGCGCCGAGCGTGGGCGACTCCCAGTTGTCCTCCTCGAAGCGAACGTCATGGGCGGCGGGGTCGATGCCGATCCCGCGGAGGCTGTCCAGATAGACGTCCTGAATGTCCGCCGGCGGCGGCTTGAGGATCACCTGGAACTGCTCGTGCTTGTAGAGCCGGTTCGGGTTCTCACCGTAGCGCCCATCGGCCGGGCGTCGCGAGGGCTGGACGTAGCCCACCTTCCAGGGTCGCGGGCCCAGCACGCGGAAGAATGTCTCGGGGTGCATCGTTCCCGCCCCGACCTCGGCATCCCAAGGCTGATGGATGAGGCAGCCCCCGTCGGACCAGAAGCGCTCGAGGGCGAAGACGAGCTCCTGGAGCGTCACTCAGGCCCTCCCCCCGACGACGTCACGCATCACACGGGGCGAACGGAGGTCGCGCTCCAGGTGTGCGGACACCAGCTCGCGATGGAAGGGCTCGATCTCGCGCGCCGACGGGCCGTCGGCAGGGGCGAGCTCCCCCGGTGGGCGGGCGAAGATGCGCGCGAGCAGCGTGCGTGCCGCCTCGGACAGGACGGGCCCGGAAGGGGATCCGCAACCGGCACACACGAACCCGCGCGCGCCGCGGTCGTAGCGTAGGGGCCCCGGCCGCAGCACGGCTCCGCAGCCGGCGCAGTCCTCGAGGGGCGGATAGAGGCCGTGAAGCCTCAGAAGCCACGCCTCGACATAGCGCGCGAGGGGGTCGGGAGGCGTCCCCGCCTCCGCCGCCCTCACGGCGGCGAGGGCGAGGCGGTAGACCTTCTCCTCCGCCTCACCCTCGGGCGAGAAGGCGTCCAGCAGCTCGGCGCAGTAGGAGAGATAGAGCGCGACCTCGAGCCCGCGCTCCCCCGCTCGGAAGGCGGAGTGGAGGAGATCGGCGTCTCCCAGCCGCAGCAGCTCTGCGCCCTGCCGACCGTAGAGGCTCACGCGGACCTCCGACAAGGGCTCGAGTGCCGAGCGGTATCGGGGCCGGGCGCCCCGCGCTCCGCGGGCCACGGCGCGGAGCTTGCCCCGCTCGCGCGTGAGGAGCACGACGACCTTGCTCGTCTCGCCCAGCTTGTAGGACCGGAGAACGAGGGCCTCGGTGGTGAAGTGGGCCATTCCTGCGGCAGCGACGCCAGCCTAAAACCCCGCTACGTTAGCACAGCGACGCCGCCTTTTCTTGCTGCGCCTCCGCGCGCATGCTATTTTCCGCTGGTGGTCCCACGCCGCTTCTTCTTCTGCTTCTGCGCGCGCGCGGTAGCGATCGTCACCGCCGGGGCCGCTTGCGGCCTGAGTTGGAACGCGCTCAGCGGCCGAGGCTTCGCCCTCGGCCAGAGCGTCTTCGTCCAGGCCGGGGACGAGGTCATCGCGGCCGCGGAGGCGAAGTCACGTTTGGAACGGGGCGCGCTCTTCCTCGACGCCCGACCGGGGGACTTCTGGCGGATGAGCCGCATCCCCGGGGCTCTGTCGCTCCCGGAGGAGGAGTTCGATCGCGTCTTCGCCGAGCTCGAGCCCCGCCTCCGCCGCACGTTCAACATCGTGGTCTACTGCAGCGGCTACGGCTGCGAGGCGAGCCACGTGGTCACCCGCCGGCTGCGCGAGCGCGGGATTCACGCCGCCATCCTCGCCGAGGGCCTTCCGGCCTGGGAGGGCGCCGGCTATCCGCTCCAGACCGGAGAGAGCCGATGACGGGAAGGCTCCGGAGCCAGCGGCTGCATCTCGTCCTGCGGCTCCTCCTCGGGGGCTTCTTCGTCTACGCGAGCCTCGACAAGATTGCCGACCCGCCCGGCTTCGCCCGGATCGTCTACCAGTGGCAGGTCCTGGGCCCGGTGCCCTCGAATCTCGTGGCGGTCGTGCTGCCCTGGGTCGAGCTCCTCGCCGGCCTGCTCTTGATGGCGGGGGCCTGGCGACGTGAGGCGGCAGCCGTCGTCGCCGCGATGCTGATCGTCTTCACCGTCGCCGCGGTGTCGGTGATGGCGCGAGGCGTCGACGTCGAGAACTGCGGTTGCGTCTCCGTAGCCCGCGCCGAGCCCGCCTCTTCGTGGCCGCCGGCGTGGACGCGGGGCGTCGGTCCTTTTCTGATCGCACGGAACACGCTGCTGCTCGCGACCGCGCTCCTCCTCGCCGCCGCCGAGCCCCGACGTCTGGGCGCGGCGCCGGCACCCGCTGCCGTCGCGACACCTCTTCTCCCCCGGCCGTGAGCGACACGACGACCCGCGGCGTCCGCGTCCAGGTGCGCAGCGCCTACGTTCCCGAGCGTAGCTCGCCGCGCGACAGCCATTATTTCTTCGCCTACCGGGTGAGGATCTCGAACGTCGGCGAGGACACGGTCCAGCTCGTGAGCCGGGAGTGGATCATCAGTGACGGCAACGGAAACGAAGAGCGGGTGCGGGGCCCGGGGGTCGTCGGCGAGCAGCCGGTGCTCGCGCCCAACGAGGCCTTCGAGTACACGAGCTTTTGTCCGCTGCGAACACCCATCGGTGCGATGCGGGGCACCTACCAGATGGTGTCGGCGAGCGGGACCCGATTCGACGCCGTGATCGCGCCCTTCTCCCTGGTGGTGCCGACCGCCGTCAACTGATCCCGACGTCGGCCGCCGCCCGCCATTCTCCTTCGAAGACGATCTCCGCCTCGCCCGTCTGGCGGACGCTCCCCCCACTCGTCCACTCCACCTCGAGCACGCCTCCGTCGCACACCGCTCGCATCCGGCGGCTGACTCCGCCCCGGAGCACGGCCGCGACCACCGCGCTCGCGGCGCCCGTGCCCGAGGCCTGTGTGGGGCCGACTCCCCTCTCCCAGAACCGCACCCGGATCTCGCCCGGACCACGGACGGTGACGAACTCCACGTTGGTGCGCCGCGGGAAGAAGGGATGGTGCTCGAGGGCCGGGCCCAGGCTCGCCACGAGGGCGTCGTCCGCGGGGGCGTCGAGGAAGATCGCGCAGTGGGGATTTCCCATCGACGTTGCGGTCACGCACAGGGTCTGGCCCGCCACCTGCAACCGATGGTCGACCACGCGCTCTCGCGGTGGCTCGAGGGCGACCGGCACGTCGCGGCTCCCGAGGCGAGGGGGGCCGAGGTCCGTCTCGACACGGAAGCGCCCGGGCGTGAGCCTCGCCACCGTCACCGCGCGCGGGCCGGCGGCGGTGTGAACGATATGGCGGTCCCCCGCCCAGTCGTGGCTGACGGCGAGGGCGGCGAGACAGCGCACGCCGTTGCCGGAAACCTCCCCCTCGAGGCCGTCGGCGTTGATGAGCCGCATCCGCACGCCGTCCGCGGCCGGGGCATGAAGCAGCAGCCCGTCACCACCGATGCCGCGATGGCGATCGCACAGGCGGCGCGCCCAGGCCGGGACATCCTCCGGCGCGTCGGACTCCGCAACGAGGATGAAGTCGTTGCCGAGGCCGTGCGCCTTGGTGAATCTCATCCGCCACCCCGCACGCTCACCGGCGCCGCCGCCGCGGGGGCGGGGGTGGCGGTGGGGGGAAAGTCGCGACCGTGAGCACCTCTTGGCCGACCAGGCCCGCCGCGACCCAGCTTCGCCCGGCATCGGCGGTGCGGAAGACACCCCGGTCGGTGGCGAGAAACGCCTCCAGGCCGGCCGCCGGCGCGAGCGGGAAGAGCAATCGGGCGGGACGGCCGGGGCTGTCGGCGAGGCGCGTCCAGTGCGCCCCCACGTCCTCGGTGCGATAGATTCCGCCCTCGGCGGCCGCGTAGAGGAATGGGCCGAGCCACACGAGATCACCCACGCGCTCCGACTCGAGGCCGGCCGCGCTCCAGCTCGCCCCTCCGTCCGAGGAGCGGAAGACCCCCCCCGACGCGGGGGCGGCGAAGAGCACGGGGTCGGCGGCAAAATAGGACGAGACGGCAAAGGCGCGCACCTCCTCCGCGGGCAGCCCCCGTCCGGGCCCGGTCAGGTGCTGCCCCTCGTCGGTCGTGATGAGCAGCCCGCGGCCGGTGGCGGCGACGAGGGCGGGCCCCGGCCATTCGAGACGGTGGATGGGGGTCCCCGAGAGCGTGGTCGGGCCGAAGCTCCGTCCTCCGTCCCGCGAGCGAAGCAGCCCGTCCCCCGTTCCCACGAACACCGTGGGGTCCGCGCTCGGGTAGCGCGACATCAGCAGGCTCAGGACACCCGGCGTCAGGGACAGCGCCTTCCACGACTCCCCGAAGTCCTCCGAGACGTAGAGCCCACCATCCCCGGCGACGTACACCTGGGGACCGAGGGGCACGATGGCGCGCGCCGCTCCCAGGCCGTCCAGTCTCACTCCCGAGAAATGCCCGCGGACGCGCTCCCACGAGCCGCCCCAGTCCGCCGAGCGCCAAAGTCCTTCCGGCGTGCCCGCAAACAGCGTCAGGCTGGTGACGATCTGCTGGGCGAGGCCGGCGGCGGCGAGCAGCACCGCGGCGAGAAAGAGCCCAGCCGTTCCCCGCTTCATCGCGCGAAGTAGGGCCGGAGCCGGGCGCAGGACTCGGCGGGGTCTTCCGGGATGACGCGGGTCTCCCCGATCACGGTCATGAAGCTCGTGTCGCCGTTCCACCGCGGCACGACGTGCAGATGGATATGGTCGGTCACCCCCGCCCCTGCGGTGCGTCCGAGGTTCATACCGAGGTTGATCCCGTCCGGACGGTAGACCTCGCCCAGCACCGCTTCGAGCCTCCGCGCGAGGGCCATCAGCTCCGCGAGCTCCGCCTCCGTGGCCTCCGCGAGGCGCCCCACGTGGCGCTTGGGCGCGACCATCACGTGCCCGCCGTTGTAGGGGTAGAGGTTGGTCACGACGAAGCTCAGGGGGGCGGTGTGGACGAGCAGGCGGTCCGCTCCGTCCACGCCGTCGCGCGCACGGCATATCACACAGCCCGGGATCTTGTCGGCCGAGGTCACGTACTTGCTCCTCCAGGGGGACAAGAGCCGCTCCACCCTTCACCCCCGCCTCTCGAAGTCGACCTGGTACACGGGCAGGCTGGAGCGAACACCCTTGAACTTGGCGTCGCCTGCGTAGTGGATCAGGATGCGTCGGTCGATCACCTCGTCCTCGTACTCCATGCCGCCTTCCACGTGGACGAGGGCCAGGTGCACCTCGAGCTGGGCCAGGGTCTCCCGGCTGATGGCGATGCCCTCGTTCAGGAGGTGCCCCTCTTCGTCCACGCTCACCGAGAGCCCCGAGGCGCCGGCGCGGGTCGGCACCGGGAGTGCGTCCGGCTCGTCGCCGTCCAACTCCGCCTTTGCCGCCGAGGACAACCGCCCGGCGAGGTTGACGTTGCGCCCGATCACGGTCGCCTGCACTCCGCCTTCGCCGGAGAGGAAGCGGGCGAGGTAGACGCGCCCGTGGTGGATGGCGACGCCCATCTTGAACCCGCTCTGACCCTCCTCGCGTGTCCGACGGAGTGCTTCCTGGCAGAGGATCGCCGTGCGCAGCGCGTTCAGCGGATCGAGGGGGTCCGCACGCCGGGTGCCGTAGGTGACCATCATCCCGTCGCCCAGGTACTTGTCTACCGTGCCGCCGAAGCGCCGCACGATGGGGACGAACTCGTCGAAGACAGAGTAGAGCTCGCGGGTGAGGTCGCGCTCGGAGATGTGGCCCTCCGACGTCCGGGTGAACCCCCGGAGATCGAGGAAGAGCACGGTCGCGTTCACCGCGCTGTTGAGTACCTGGGCCGCCTCCCCGAACTCGTAGACCCGCAGGCCTCGGCTTGCCTTCGCCTCGAGGTCCCTCGCCCCCGCCGACGCCCCGAGCAGCGTCACCCGGTCGCGCACATGACACACGATCTCGAAGCGGCGCAGGCCGGTGGCGAAGTCGAGGAAGGCGTCCAGGATCTCGATCCCTGCCCTCCGTTCCACCTCCGCCCGCAGGGAGGGAGAGGCGAGCAGCCGGCCTCCGGTGCCCCAGGGGTCGGCGAGGAGGTAGGAGAGGACCTGGCCATTCAGAACGATCTTGAGCAGGCTGCCCGGCTTGAGGTAGTGCTCCCGCGGCAGCTCCGGTAGATGCCGTGCCGCACGCTGGAGCAGGCCGCGGTCCCCCTCCCGCAGCCGCCTCTCCGTCTCCTGCACGAGGATCCGCTGGATCTCGAGGAAGACCTCGGGCGAGATCCGGTAGCGCTTGCCCGCGGCCAGGAACGCCGAGATGTCCAGCTCCATCGCCGAGAGCTCGGTGAACGCGAAGCCGTCGTCGATGATCGAAGCGACGAGCGAGGGGTTCTCCACCGTCGTCGGCTCTCCACCCTCCCGCGGTCGCCGGCACTCCTGGTCGTGTCGCCGGTAGACCGACTGAAGCAGCGGGAAGAGCGAGTGCTTGGCCCGACGGAGGGCAGGGGCTCTCGTCTCGAGCTCACGCAGGTGTTCGGCGGCGTCACGGCTGTGAGCCAGCCAGAACAGGTTGAGCAGCCCCTGGCGGCGGTCGGCGCCCCGCACCGCGCGCAACACACGAAGGAGGGCCGCCTCGTACTCCGCCTGGTCCTTTACGGGGTCGCCACCCCGCGGCGCGCCGGCGGCACCGATCTGCGTGAGCAGGGCCTCCAGGAAGCGGCGAAGCAGGGTCTCGAGCCGGGGATGGAAGTGGACGAGAAGGGCCTCCCTGCCCTCGTCGACCTCGGGCACGGGAAGGTCCGGCAGCGGCGCGCCGAGCAGCGACTCCGCCTCGGCGGGACCCCCCGCCACGAACCGTGAGGAAGCGGGGTCCTTCTCGTAGAGCCAGGCGGGCATGCTCGGCTCGCCTCAGGCCCGGTTGATCAGCTCGCGGAGCTCCTTGCCGGGCTTGAAGTACGGCACCCGCTTTGCCGGCACGAGCACGCCCTGGCCGGTCTTCGGGTTCCGCCCCGCACGGCTGTTGCGGCGGCGGATCCGGAAGCTGCCGAACCCCCGGAGCTCGATCTTGTCCCCGCCGTGCAGCGCGTCGATGATCGACGAGAACACGGCATCGACGATGACCTCGGAGTGCTTGCGGGTGAGGACGGCCGTGCGGGCGACCTCCTCCACCAGCTCGGTCTTGGTCATCGCCCTACTCCTCCGTGTTCTCCCTCGTGACCGTCGCCTCTTGCTGGGCGCGCAAGGCGTCGCCGATGGTCGAGCGGTCGGTTCCCGCCGACTCGCGGTAGACCTGGAAGTCGCGCTGGAACTCATCCTGCTTGAGGGCCTTGATCGACAGCCCGATCTTCTTCTCCCCCTCCTGGATCTTGACGATCTTCATGGGGAAGGCGTCGCCGGGCCGGAAGTGCTCCTCGGGGTGGTCGATCCGCTTCTCGTCGAGCTCGGAAACATGCACCAGACCCTCGATCCCCTCCGCCAGCTCAACGAAGGCACCGAAGCTGGTCATCCGGACGATCTTCCCCTCCACGATGTCACCGACCTTGTGGTGGGCGAAGAACTCGTCCCACACGTCGGTGGCGAGCTGCTTCAACCCGAGGGACAGGCGCTGGTTCTCGGCGTCGATGTTCAGGACGACCGCCTCCACCGCGTCCCCCTTCTTGAGCAGCTCCGAGGGGTGTTTGACCCTCTTCGTCCACGAGAGATCGGAGATGTGGATGAGGCCGTCGATCCCCTCCTCGACCTCGACGAAGGCGCCGAACTCGGTGAGGTTGCGCACCTTGCCCTTGATGCGCGAGCCGATCGGGTATTTCTCCGCGAGCTGCACCCAGGGATTGGCCTCGACCTGCTTGAGGCCCAGGCTGATCCGGTGAGCCTCCTGGTCGATCCCCAGGACCTGACAGTCGACCTCCTGCCCGACGGTGAGGACCTTCGACGGATGCTTGATCTTCTTGGACCAGGACATCTCGGAGACATGGATCAAGCCCTCGACGCCCTGCTCCAGCTCCACGAAGGCCCCGTAGTCGGTCAGGCTGACGACGCGACCCCGCACCCGCGCCCCGATCGGGTACTTGATGGTGGCGGTCGTCCAGGGGTCGGCCTGGAGCTGCTTCATGCCGAGCGAGACGCGCTCGGTCTCGCGGTCGAACTTGAGGACGACCACTCGGACCTCGTTGCCGACGTTGAGGACCTCGCTCGGATGGTTGATCCGGCCCCAGGACATGTCGGTGATGTGGAGCAGCCCGTCGATGCCGCCGAGGTCCACGAAGGCCCCGTACTCGGTGATGTTTTTGACCGCCCCCGTGAAGACCTTGCCCTCCTCGAGGGTCTCGAGGGTCTGCGTCTTGCGCCCGGCGTTCTCCTCTTCCAGGACCGCCTTGCGGGAGAGGACGATGTTGCCCCGCTTCTTGTTGACCTTGATGACACGCATCCGGAGCTCCTGGCCCCGCAGCGCGTCGAGGTTGCGCACCGGCCGGACGTCCACCTGGCTGCCGGGGAGGAAGGCCCGCACGCCGATGTCCACCGCGAGGCCGCCCTTCACCCGCTCGATGACCCGGCCGGTGACGACGCGGCGCTCCTGGTAGGCGCGCTCGATTTCGTCCCACACCTTCATCTTCTCGGCCTTCTCGCGCGAAAGGACGACGTGACCCTCCCTGTCCTCCGTCTTCTCGATGAGCACGTCGACCTGATCCCCGGGTTTTAGCGAGATCTGGCCGTTCTCGTCCCGAAATTCCTCGAGGGCGATGATCCCCTCCGACTTGTAGCCGACGTCGACGATCGCCTCGGTGGCAGAGACGGCCAGCACGACGCCGCGCACCACCTCGCCCTCGGCGAAGTTGCGGAAGCTGACATCGTACATGTCCAGGAGACGCCCGTACTCTTCGGGATCGGGCGCTGCCTCCTCGGGGGCGGCGGCGGCAGGAAGGGGGGTGGGTTTTGCGGCCTTTTCAGTGTCCGGCATACGTGGAACGGGACCTCCGCGGCTTGGAATTCTGCGACCGACCGAGGGACGGGTCGCGCCCACAGGAGCCTCCCGTACGCCGGCCAAACACTGAATGTTAAGCAACTTAGTCTCCGTTTGTCAAGGAATGGCCCCCCGGCCGCGATCCCCGGAGGGGAGCAGGCTCAGACGGGATTGGGGGTCGGCGGGAAGAGCCGCTCCAGGGCCACCACGAGCCCCTCCCCGGTCGAAGGCTGCGCCACCGCGCGCACCGCGAAGCCGGCCCGGCGGGCGGCAGCCTCCGTCGTGGGACCGATGACGGCCGCCGCCAAGCCGCGCGCCCGCGGCCCCGCCGCCGCCGCGAACGACTCGACGGCCGAGGGGGAGGCAAAGGCGATCACGTCGAATCCCGCAGCCAGGCACCGCGCCACCGCCTCCTTGAGCCCGGGAGGCTCGACCGTGGCGTAGGCGGGTACGACCTCGACCTGGGCTCCCAGCCCGCGCAGCCCCCGGGGGAGCTCCTCCCGCGCCCGAGTGGACACCGGCAGCAGGATGCGGCACCCCGCACCGCCGCGGGCGGCGAAGGCCCGCACGAGACCGGCGGCGCGGAAGTCGGCCTCCGGCTCGAGCTCGACGACGTCGTCCGGGAAGGCGGCCCGGATCGCCTCCGAAGTGGCGGGACCAACCGAGGCCAGGCGGGGCCCGCGCCCGCTCAGGGCGCACGGGAGTCCGAGGGCGAGCAGTCGCTCCCGCACCGCCGAGACCGCGTTCGCGCTGGGAAACACGACCCAGTCGAAGCGGTGCAGCCCACGCAGTGCCTCGTCGAGGGGGCCGAGGTCGGCAGGGGGCGCGATCTCGATAGCCGGCACCTCGAGCACCGTCGCGCCGCGCTCCGCGAGGAACCGGACGAGGCCGGATGCCTGCCCAGAGCGGCGTGTGACCACGATCCTTCGTCCGCTCAGCCCGCCCAGGGGCGGGCTCACGGGCGGAGCACCTCCTGCGCTCCCCGGCGCCGAAGCTCCTCCGCGAGCGCGCGGCCGACCTCGTCGGGGTCGGACCCGGTCGTCTCCCCCCGCACGATCCGCGACCCATCCGGCCTGCCCACGAAGCCGACCAGCTCGAGGCCCTTCACCCCCTCGACGGCTAGGGCGCCGAGCGGCAGGTTGCAGCCGCCCCCGAGCGCGGCGAGGAAGGCGCGCTCCGCGCGCACGGCGCGGGCGGTCGGGGCATGGTCGAGGGAGACGACCAGCCCTCGCACCCGGTCGTCGTCGGCCCGGCATTCGAGCGCGATTGCGCCCTGCCCGGGGGCGGGTATGAACCGGCGCGGGTCGAGCACCTCCGTGACCTCGCCCGCCCGCCCAAGCCGCACGAGCCCGGCCATGGCGAGGACGATGGCGTCGTAGCGCCCCTCCCTCAGCCGCCGGATCCGGGTGTCCACGTTGCCTCGCAGGTCCAGCGGTTTGAGGTCGGGGCGCAACGCACGCAGCTGGGACTGGCGCCTCAGGCTCGTGGTGCCGATTGTCGAGCCCCCGGGCAACTGGGCGAGCGGAGGCCCGGACGAGAGAAGGGCGTCGCGTGCATCGGCTCTCTCGAGGACGGCGCAGAGCGTGAGACCCGCGGGCAGTGTCGTGGGCACGTCCTTGAGCGAGTGCACGGCCAGGTCCACCTCCCCGACCAGCATCGCCTCCTCGATCTCCTTGAGAAACGCCCCCTTGCCTCCCACCGTCTCCAGCCGCGCGCCCAGCACGCGATCGCCGGTCGTGGTGATCACGCGGAGCGACACCTCATGCCCGACCGCCTCCAGACGCGCCTTGACGTGCTCCGCCTGCCACCGGGCGAGCGCGCTGCCGCGGGTGCCGATCCGGATCAACGCCCCGCCGCGTTTAGAGCCCCAGCACCCGCCGGATCAGGGCGAGGTGCTCGGCCGGGTGGCCGTTCGACGCCATCTCCTTGAGCTGGACCGTGGGCGGGTGGAGCAGCTTGTTGACGATGCCGGTCGTGACCGCCTCCAGCGCCTGCTCCTGCTCGGGCGTCAAGGGGCCGAGGCGGCGGCGGGCCTTCTCGATCTCCGACCGGCGGATATCGTCGGCGCGCCGCCGCAGCTCGGCGAGAAGAGGCACCACGTCGAGCGACCGCCGCCACTCGAGGAACCCCCGGATCTCCTCCTCGAGGATCGCCTCTGCCTCCGCCGCCTCCTTCTGCCTCTCCCGCAGGTTGGCCTCCGCGACCGCGCGCAGGCCGTCGAGGTCGTAGAGAAAGACGCCCGGCACCTGCGCCGACTCGGGATCGATGTCGCGCGGCACCGCGATGTCGATGAGGAAGAGAGGTCGCTGGCGACGTCGGGCCTGGGCGGCCTCCACGTCTTCCCGCCGGACGACGATGCCGGGAGCGCCCGTGCCGCTGATGACGACGTCCGACTTCGCCAGCTCGGCGCGGAGCGTCTCGAAGGGTGCGGCGCGGCCCCCGAGGGCGGCGGCGAGCTGCTCCGCCCGCTCGAAGCGCCTTCCGCCCAGGACCGAGGCCCACGCGCCTTCCCTCACCATCTGTCGCGCCGCCAGCTCGTTCATCTTGCCGGCGCCCACCAGCAGCACGGCACGATCACGCAGCTGGCCGAAGATCTTCCGCGCGAGCTCGACCGCGACGTGCGAGACCGACACCGCGTTCTGGCCGATCGCGGTCTCCGTGCGCGCGCGCCGGGCGGCGGCGACGGAGCGGCTTCGGAGTGCGTTGAGGACCGAGCCCAGGCTGCCCACATCCTCCGCCGCCTGGTAGGCCTCCCGGACCTGCCCGAGGATCTGCGGCTCCCCGAGCACCATCGACTCGAGGCTGGCCGCGACGCGGAAGGCATGGCGAACCGCACCCTCGCCCTGGAGGCGGTAGAGGTGGGGCTCGATCTCGTCCACCGCGCGGCCGTGGAAGCGGGCGAGGAACTCCACCAGCTCCTGCGTCCTCGCCTCCTCCGCGCGGCCATAGATCTCCACCCGGTTGCAGGTGGAGAGGATCATGCCCTCGGCGAGCCCCACCTCGTCCCGCAGCCGGGCCAGCGCTTCTTGCCGGCGCTCCTTTGGGAAGGCCAGGCCCTCGCGCAGGGCGAGCGGAGCCGTCCGGTGGCTGAGGCCGACGATGACGATCACCGCGCCTCCTCGGAGTATCTCCGAGCCGCTGAATACGCCGTTGCCCGCATCACTCGGACATACTCCTAACGCGCCGCGGCGAGGGCGGGCGCGAGCGTCGCCCAGGCGAAGGTGAAGACGACGATCGAGAACCCGGCGATGCCCAGCCAAGCCGCCCGCCGCCCGCCCCATCCCGCACGCTGCCGAGCCACGATCAGCAGGACATAGATGACCCAGGCGAGGAGCGCCGCCCACTCCTTGGCGTCCCCGGTCCAGTAACGGCCGTGGCGGCTGTGGTTCCAGAGAAACCCGGTGAGGATGGCCAGGGTCAGGAAGCAGAACCCGCCGATCACGGTGATGCCCCCGATGGTGTCGCAGCGCTCCAGGCTGGGGATGAGGTAGTACAACCTTCCCGGGGCGCGCGAGCGCAGCTCGCGCTCCTGGAAGAGGTACAGGACCCCCATCGTGAAGGCGGCGAAGAGTGCCCCGTATCCGAGCACGGCGAGCATGGTGTGGACGAGGAGGTAGCGGTGATCGAGCAGGAGGTCGGGTCGCTCCGATGGGTGCGCCACGTTGGCCAGGAAGACGAGAAGGAAGGCGAAGGGGTACGCGAAGAGCCCCACCGCATCCACCCGGGTGACGACGTAGACCAGAAGGAAGACGAGCACCGTCGCCCACGCCAGGAACGAAGCGGCATCACGCACGCCGACGGCCGGAAAGTGACCGGCTTCCGTCCACCGCTGGGCGAGCGCCGCGGTGTGGAGTGCGAAGCCCAGCAGTGTCGACGTCAGGGTGAGGGTCGGGAGCAGCCGGCGACGGGTCAGGGTGTGGACGAGCGCATGCAGTGCCCCTATCGAGTAGAGGAGGAGCGTGAGGAGCAGGTACGTGCGCAAGCCCATTTCGACTGCAAGCGCCAATCTAGCACACCCCGGCGCATGCGGCCTAAGCTCTTTGGCTCAGATGGTGATCTCGTCGCGTCCCAGCGGCCCCGGGGTGAAGCGGCTGCGGTGCGGGGCCACCTCACGCCCCAAGCGATCACGGAACCTCACCGCTCGATCCACCGACCGCCCCGGCAGATCATCAGGCGCACACGCGCGCTGCCCCCGTTCACCCGCACCGCCGCCTGTGCCACCTCACCCGCGAGGTAGAAGGTCCCGGGCGTCGCCGTCCCCAGGGGCGAGAAGGACAGCAGGTCCGAGGGTCCGAAGCGGATCGGATCCCCCTCGAGGAGCCCGCGCTCGGGCGGGACGGCGGGGGTGCGGGGGTTGATCGCCACCCGGACCCCGGGGGCGCCGCCGGTCAAGGGGAAGGGACCGGCGACCAGCGGGTCGTGGCCCGATCGGATGTCGGAGGAGAGCACTCCATTGCCGTTGCCATCGGCATAGATCCCGTAATAGGCCTCGTCGCCCCGCCGCTCGAAGCGGATCGCGGTGTAGGTGTTGGACCGGACCGCCATCGATTGCGCCCGCCTGAACTCGGAGCGGAAGGCCTGGCCGGCACCGAGCAGATGCGCCTCCACGGATCGCGCTCGCAGGGCAGGAGCGGCCAGCGCCGCAAACACGAGCATCAGCGCGACAACGAGGAGCGTCTCGACCAGGGTGAAGCCGGGGGCGCGCATGGCACGCGGGGGAGGCGGCCTCGGTGCGACTTGAGGCCGCCTCCTCCCACTCCTAGCGGTTCGGGGTGCGCGGGGCTTCCCCCACGCTCAGGAACGGCTCGATCTTCTGGAAGCTTTTCTCACCGATTCCCTTCACGTTCATCAGCTCCTGCGACGATCGGAAGCTCCCCGCCTTCTGTCGGTACTCCAGGATGCGGGCGGCAAGCTTCGGCCCGACGCCGGGCAGCGTCGTGAGTTGCTCCACGGTGGCGGTGTTGAGGTTGACCTTCCCCGTCGGCGCGGGCTTGCCCGCGGCGTACACGGGGGTGAGGCTCAGGAAGGCGGCCACGGCGAGCGCCAGCCCAGCAGCGACGATGCGTCGAAAACTCATCTTCTTCCTCCTTGTGCTTGGTCCGTTCAGATCGCGCGGCGGACCGCCGGCGTGATCGGCTGGCCTCGCGAGCCGCCGATTCCCTTTCGCCGGCGAGAGCGTCCCGGCGCCCGGAGCGCCGCCTCTCCCTGCGGCGTCCCGGGCACCGTTCCGCACGACGCCATGAGATGGGGCAAGCCGGATGCCGCCCCTGGCCTCCGGCGTCAAGCCGCTGGTGGCCCTAGGCTTCTCGCCCGCGCGAGGGCGCGCGAGGCGCGACGGTGGGTCAACACCCCTTGACGGGTGGAGCCCCTTTGGAGGCCAAATCGCCTGTGCTCAGCGGGCTCGGGGGTGTGGAGCACGCTTGACGGACGTCATTCCTCGTGGTCGGGCTCGAATCGACGGCGCCAGCCTTCGACGTCCGTCTCCCGCTCGGGCTTTTCCTCTTCGCCCTTCGTGCGCCGGCCGGGCGGCCTCGGTCCGCGCTCGAGCGCGTTCCACTCGCGCGCGCGCAGCAGACCGGCGCCCCGGGTACGGGCATAGGAGCCGAGGGCCTTGTCGGATGTGACCACGATCAGCTCCGCCGGGTTCGAGGAGGCGTCGATCAGGGCACGAATGACGGAGTCGGCGTCCCCTCCCGCGGGAGGCACGCGAACGGAAACGGGGCCAAGGGTCTGCTCCCGCCGCTCGGATCGGAGCGGTCCGCCATCGAAGACCACCGTCGCGCGGCACCCCCGCGTGCGGCAGAAGGCGGCCACGCGGCGGACGACCTCTCCGCGGCGGTCTTCACCTCCGCCCGGGCCGCCCCAGGAGCCGAGCAGGTTGTTGCCGTCGATCAGGTAGGGCATGGGCGCGGGAAATGTGCCCGCAGAGGCGGCCGGGCTCAGATGCCGAGCAGCCGCCGCACGATGCCTTGTCGCTCCGACTGCCCCCGCTTCAGGAACAGCCCTTCCAGCTCGCCCGCGTCCATGAAGAAGCCCTCGCAGAATGTGCAGCGGTCGATCTCGATTCCGTCGAGGTCCTCCGTCTTCAGGTCGTGGCCGCACTTGGGGCACTTCATGAAGTGCAGCTCCTTGAGCCGGCGACGCGCCTCCTCCTCTTCGCGCGCCCCCCGCTTGCGCTCGCGCTCCAGCCGAGCCCGCCGCGCTTCCTCGAGGAGCTTCTCCTCGTTCTGCTGAAACCACTCGTCCTCACGCTTCCGGCTCAGATCGTCCAAGGGTGTCCTCCCCCTTCGCTTGCGAGGCAGTGTAGCGATGCTGCGGAAACGGTGTCAAACCTCGCGCCGCGGTCGTGGTAATATGTTGACAGCATTTGTGATGCGTCTTGAGCCTAGGCTCGAAACGGCGCGTCCGGAGGGCGGATGGCGGAGGCGTTCCCCGTCGGGGGGAACATCGATCCAAGAGCGTTCCCCAGCCTGCTCGTCGACTTGCACCGAAACGGGGCCACGGGCTCCCTGAAGGTCAACGGGCCGGTCCATCCCAAGGCCGTCTACTTCCGCGGGGGGCGAATCCTCTTCGGATCGTCGAACGACCCCCGTGACCAGCTCGGTGCGATCCTCATCGAGAGCGGGAAGATCAGCCGCGAGCAGCTCGACGACGTCAACGCCAAGATCGGGCCGGGAAACCCTCTGGCCAAGGTGCTGGCGGAGAGCGGATTCGTGAACCAGCGCGAGCTGGGAGACGCGGCGCGGATCAAGGTCGAGCGCATCCTGGCCGACATCCTCTCCTGGGACGCGGGCTCGTTCGAATTCGAGGACGGCGTCCTCCCCAAGGGCGCCGTCGACCTGAAGCTGTCGACGGAGCGGCTGCTGCTCGCCGCCATCCAGCGGGTCTCCGACCGGTCCTTCGCACTCCGACACCTGGGCAGCCTCTCCGTCGTGCTGGAGGCGATCCCGGAGGGCGAGGCGGCGCTGTCGGAAATCCGGGCGGAGGTCTGGCCGCTCCTGGAGCGACTCGACGGTCGGCGCTCGCTGAAGGATGCCGTGGCGCTGACCCGCCTCGACGAGTTCGAGGGGGCAAAGGTCGCGTGCGCGCTGCTGTTCCTCGGCGTCGTGCGGTCGACGACGGCGGCCCACTCCGAGGAGCTGGACCTCGCCCAGGAAGCACGGATCGGCTTCGAGGGCGACTCCTCGGCGCCGCCCCTCTGGTCGCCCGAGACGCCCGCGGCGCCGGCGGACGAGGCACTGCAGCCGACGGGCTTCGCGTTCGCGGAGTCGGCTCTCCCTCACCCAGCGCCCGAGCCGACCGGCTTCGCGTTCACGGAGCCCGCTCCGCCTCCTCCCGAGCCCGAGCCAAGCGGCTTCACGTTCCCGGAGCCGACGCCGAGCATGGCCGAAGCGACGACTGGCTTCAGCTTCCCGGAGTCGGCCGCTCCTGAAACCTCATCGCCCGAGGACTTCGTCTTTCCCGAGGCCTCGGCGCCGGGGCCGGCGCCACTGCCGTTTTCGGAACCGCTCCCGGCGCCCACACGGGAGCCCGAGCTGAGGTTCGAGGCCCCGAGCTTCTCCGTCGACGTCCCCCGTCGCCCCGGAGTCGACACCGAGCCCGGTGACCGACCGGCATTCCCGGGTCCGGCGACGGAGAGCTTGCCTGTCGAGCCCATGACCCCGCCGCGGACGCTTCCGGAGCCCATCCCGGAGGTCGCGCCGCTGCCGCCGCCCTCCTCACGCCCCACGCGCGAGGACCTCGCGGCGCTCGACGCGCTGCTCAACCCTTCGGCCTCGGGTCACCTGTCCCGACCCGTGGAACGGCCGCGTTTCGAGGCGCCGCCTTCGCGACCTGCTCCTCGCACCCCCACCACGCTTCGTCGGACCCCCGATCGCCGAGGGGGTCGTCCCTTAGTCCCGATCCTGGCCGCGGTGGTGACGACGGGAGTGATCGCCATCGCCGGCTGGTATTTCGGTCTCCGGACCTCGACGACTCCCGCCCCGCCGGCCACGGCGTCGGCGACGAGGCCCACACCTACCCTCCCGACGCTGAGGCCCACTGTTGCTGCAAGCCCGGTCACCCCGACACCGCTCCCGGCGGCGGCCACACCGACTCCGGGCGCCATTCCTGCCGCCGGGGCGACCACGCCGGCGCCGCCGCCGGTGCCGACCGCTACCCCCCTGCCGGTTTCGACGGCGGCCGCCCCTGCTCCGCAGGCCCTGCTGCGCCAAGGGAGCCTGGCGGAGGCGGCCCACACCTTCGCCCGTCAGATGCGCGCGAGCAGCGGGAAGCTGACCGTGCAGGTGCTCGTGGCATGCGCCCCGGACACGGTGAGCAAGGCCATCGCCAACGCGCCGGGGGACGAGCTGTTCATCCTGCCCGTGAGCGTGAAGGGGCGAGACTGCTACCGTGTGTGTTGGGGTGTGTATGCCAGCCGGGACGAGGCGGAGACGGGCACGGAGCGCCTGCCCGACTACTTCCGCCAGAGCGGCTCCTCACCTCGTGTGACCCCCCTCGAGGAGCTTCTCCGCTGAGGGTGCGCCCCTCGACCCTCGTCTACGCGTTCGTGGTGTCGCTGGCGGGGACCGCGCGGGCCGACACCATCGTCCTCGCAAACGGGCAGACGATCGAGGCCGATCAGGCGTGGTTTGAGGGCGCGGAGGTGCGCTACCGCAAGGCAGGCACTCTCTACGTCGTCCCGCGACAGCTCGTGCAGCGTGTCGACGCCGCCGGGGGCGAGCCGATGCCGCTCGATCCCGACGTGCGACGCAGCCGCGACCGCCTGAGCGCAGGGGACCCCGGGGAGGCGCTCCGCTACGCGCGGCTTGCGCTGTTTCGCGATCCCGCCTCCGTGCCCGCGCTCGAGGCCCTGGCCGCGGCGCAGCTCGCCCTCGGTCACCCGGATCGGGCCCGGGACAGCGCGGAGCGGGCGATCGCGGTCGATCCCGCTCGTGCGCAGCCGAGAGAGCTGCTGGGCGACGCCTTCGCCGCACTCGAGGAGCCGGCGGCCGCCCGGGAGCAGTATCTCCGGGCGCTCTCGCTCGGAGGAGACGAGCGCCTGCGGCACAAGCTCGACCTCCTCGGCGAGGGGCCGGCCGCCATATCCAGCGCACGCTACCGGATCCGATACGACGGGGCCGCGGACGAGCCCCTCGGGATCGCCGTCCTTCGCGCGCTCGACGCCGCCTGGGATGAGCTCGAGGCGCGGCTCGGCTTCGCAGCCGGCCTCCCGGTGACCGTGGTTCTCCAGACCGAGACCTCCTTCCGCGACACCACCCGCGCCCCGGAGTGGGCCGCGGCCTGGAACGACGGAACCATCCGCGTCCCGGTCAAAGGCCTCGAGCGTCCCACCCCGGGGCTGGTGCGCGTCCTGCGCCACGAGCTTGCCCACTCCTTCGTGGCCTCGCGCGCCGGAGCCAACTGCCCGACTTGGCTCCACGAGGGGATCGCACAGTGGGCGGAGGGCGGAGAGCCCGGCCGCGAGGACGCGATGCTGGCGCCGCTCGCGCGCGCGGGCGGCCTGACCGACCTCGTCCTCCTCGAGGGCCCCTTCCTCGAGCTCCCGGAGGCACGGGCGGCGCTCGCCTACGCGCACAGCCTCTCCGCCGTGGCCTACATCGTGCAGAGGAACGGCCAAGGGGGGCTTCGCCGCCTGATCGACGTGCTCGGCGAGGGTCGACCGCCCGCGGAGGCTCTCTCCCTCGCCCTCGGCATCGGTTATCCGGAGCTGCAGCACGGCTGGCGCGAGCACCTCCGGACGGCGGACCGCTCCGCCGCTCCCGCGTTCGCCGGCCGTTAGGGCTCCGGGGTCGCGCTCGCGCGCTCGGAGCCTGACCGACCCGGACGGAGTCGGCAGCCATCAAACACGAGCGCGCTCCCGCGCGACCCTCTCGCCTGGGGAGGAACGGTGACCCGGACTGCCTCCTAGCTTTGGCCTCGGAGCGCCCGGCGGTACCAGTCCATCGTCGGACGCAGCCCGGCGACGAGGCCCACACGCGGTCGATAGCCGAGCCGTCGGCGCGCCAGGCGGATGTCGGCCAGGCTGTGTCGAACGTCCCCGGGGCGCGCGGGGCGGTGGATCGCCACGGGAGGCCTTCCGGCGATGGCCGCCATCGCTCGGAGCAGATGCCTTAGGCTCACTCTCCGGCCGCTTGCCACATTGATCGCCTCCCCCCGGACCCGCGGCGCCTCCAGCGCGAGGCGGTTCGCCTCGACCACGTTCTCGACGTACGTGAAGTCCCGGCTCTGGCGGCCGTCTCCATAGATCACGGGGCGTCGGCCCCGCAGCAGCGCGGTGGCGAAGCGTCCGATGACGCCGCTGTAGGGCGAGTCCGCGGTCTGGCGCGGACCGAACACGTTGAAGTAGCGCAGCGTGAGCGTCTCCATTCCGAAGAGGGTCGCGAAGAGACCCACGTAGTGCTCGCCGGTCAGCTTGCCTACGGCGTAGGGAGAGAGCGGACGGGTCGGCATCGCTTCCGTCTTCGGCAGCCGAGGCGAGTCGCCGTAGACGGACGAGGACCCGGCGTAGATGAACCTCCGCACGCCCGCGTCGCGCGCCGCGAGCAGCATCGTGAGCGTCGCATCGACGTTGGCGCGGTGCGAGAGGGCGGGATCCGCCACCGAGCGGGCGACGCTCGGCACCGCCGCCTCGTGGAAGATGACCTCGACCCCGCGGACCGCCCGTCGAGCGGTGCTCGCGTCCGCACAGTCGCCCCGGATCACCTCCACCTCGTCACGAACGGCGGCGAGGTTGGTTCGGCGCCCGGAGAAGAAATTGTCGAGCACGCGCACGCGGTGTCCGGAGCGGACAAGTGACTCGACAAGATGGCTGCCGATGAAGCCGGCACCGCCGGTGACCAGTATGCGCACGCGCCTCCTTGTGCCTTTGCCAAGAGCGGACCCGCCACCACGCCGCGGCGACGGGGAGAGTCCGGGGAGCGGGCCTGTAAGCCGGATTCTGTTCCCGAGCGGCGGCCTCGCGGCCACCGGCCGGGCGACGATCATTCCTCTAGCCCCGCGGTTGCCCGCGGGATCCAGCGGCCTACCCGGGGGCATCGGCCGGGCCAGCCTCGAACGCCCCCCTATTCGGCCTTGCTCCGCGTGGGGTTTACCGTGCCCGCCGTGTCACCACGGCGGCGGTGCGCTCTTACCGCACCGTTTCACCCTTGCCACCCCCGGTTGCCCGGGAGTTCGGCGGTCTATTCTCTGTGGCACTGTCCCTGGGGTCACCCCCGCTGGCCGCTAGCCAGCACGCTGCCCGATGGAGTCCGGACTTTCCTCTCCGGCCCCTTCTACGAAAGGACCGCAGCGACCGCCCGGCCCGCTCCGCGGACGAAGCTAGAGTACGGTCCGCCGCGCGCGCGGTCAAGCAGGGGTGGACGGCGAGGTCGCGGCGTTACCCGTCCTTGTCCTGATGGATGCCGTACTGCTCGAGCTTCTTGTAGAGGTTCGAGCGCGGGGTCCCGATCGCGGCCGCGGTCGCGGAGATGTTCCAGCTGCTCTCCCGGAGCTTGGCGACCAGGAACGCGCGCTCGGCCGCCTCCTTGAAATCTCGGAGGGTGGCCGCGCTCCCGAGGGCCCCGGTCTCGTCCGGGGGCCGTCGCAGCACCTCCGAAAGGTGCTCCGGGCGGACCTCCTCGCTCTCGACCATGATCAGGAGCCGCTCGACCGCGTTCTTGAGCTCGCGCACGTTGCCGCGCCAGGGGTGACGCTTGAGCGCCTCCGTCGCCGCGGGCGTGAAGGACTTGGGGCGGAAGTTGTTCTCGGCGCAAAACTGGCGGACGAAGTGCTCGACGAGCGGCGAGACGTCGTCCGGTCGCTCCCGCAGCGGCGGCACCGGGATCGGCAGCACCGAGAGGCGGAAGTAGAGGTCTTCGCGGAAGCGCCCGTTCTCGATCTCGCTCTCGAGGTCCTTGTTGGTGGCGGCGATCACGCGCACGTCGACCTCGATCGTCTTCTGGGAGCCGATCCTCTCGACCTCGCCTTCCTGCAGCACGCGCAGCACCTTCGCCTGCGTGCGCAGGCTCATGTCCCCCACCTCGTCGAGGAAGATCGTCCCCCGGTGCGCGAGCTCGAACTTGCCGATCTGCTTCTCGGTGGCCCCGGTGAAGGACCCCTTCTCGTGCCCGAACAGCTCGCTCTCGATCAGCTCCTCGGGGATGGCGGCGCAGTTGACTTGCACGAAGGCCTCGTCCTTCCGCAGCGAGTTGCGGTGGATGGCGCGGGCGACCAGCTCCTTGCCGACCCCGCTCTCGCCGGCGATGAGCACGGTGGCGTTCGTGGGGGCGGCGCGGCGGACGGCGTCCCACACTTTCTCGAGAGCGGCGCTGCGGCCCACCATGCGGTAGCGATCGTCGAAGCTCAGCCGGAGACGGCGATTCTCCTCGGAGAGCCGCTTCTGCCCAAGGGCGTTGCGGGCCACGATCAGGATCCGCTCGGTCTCGGGCGGCTTCTCGATGAAGTCGAAGGCGCCGAGCTTGACCGCCTCGACCGCGGTCTTCACCGTGCCGTGGCCGGAGAGTATGACGACGGGGGGGGAGGACTCGGAGGAGCGGAGGCGCTTCAAGACCTCGAGGCCGTCCATCTGCGGCATCTTGATGTCGAGCAGCACGAGGTCGGGTGACTCCTGCTCCGTCATCTTGAGCCCGACGGGGCCGTTCGCGGCGAGCAGCACCTCGTAGCCCTCGTACTCGAAGATCATCTTGAGCGAGGAGCGAACCGCCTCTTCGTCGTCGACGATCAGGACCCGTGCCTTCACCGCCGCCGGTCCACCTCGACCCGGGTGAGGAAGGTCCCTGGGGGCCGCGGCCGGTAGATGAGCAGCCAGGCCGATTCCCCCGGGCGCAGAGAATCGATGATCCGGCGATACTCGGCGGCGTCCGGAGTCGCCTTTCGGTTCACCTCGATGATCAGATCCCCTCGCTCGATCGCGTCCGTCCCGGGGTCGGCCCCGAGGACGTCGCGCACCTCCGCGCCCACCCGGTCCGAGGGCACGGCCATCTCCGCGCGCGAGCGCGCGCCGAGGTTGGCCACGGAAAGCCCGAGGGCGTCGCCCTTTTCGCGCCGTCGGACCGGCTGCACCGGGTCCGGCTCCGGCTGCTCCTCGCCCCGCTCGCCGAGGCGGGCGGCGAGGGCGAGCGGCCGGCCGTCACGCACGACGCCCAGCTGGACCTCTGTTCCGGGACGGACGGAGGAGATCGTGCGTACGAGGTCATCGCCATCGTCGATGTTTTCGCTGGAGACGGACGTGATCACGTCCCAGCGCCGCAGCCCGGCGGTCTCTCCGGGCTCGCCCTTCACCACGTCGAGGACGAGCGCCCCCTTCGCCTCGCCGAGACCGATCATGCGCGCGAGGTCGGGGTCCAGCTCGTGGAGCTCGACCCCGAGGTAGCCGCGCTGCACGCGGCCGTGGCGGCGCAGCTCGCCCAGAACGCTGCGGGCGAGGTTGATCGGCACCGCGAAGCCGATGCCTTGCGCCTCGCTGGAGACGGCGGCGTTTATCCCGACCGCCTCGCCGAGGACGTTGACGAGAGGGCCGCCCGAGTTGCCGAAGTTGATGGCGGCATCGGTCTGGATGTAGGAGTCGAAGGATGCGTTGAAGATTTTGCGCCCCTTCGAGGACACGACGCCCACGGTGACCGTGTGGTCGAACTCCAGCGGGTTGCCGATCGCGCAGACCCAGTCCCCCACCCGGAGGCGGTCGGAATCACCGAGGGGCACCGTCGGGAGGCCCCGCGCCTCCACCTTCAGCAGCGCGAGGTCGGTGCTCGCGTCGGAACCGACGAGCGACGCTTTGAGCTCGCGCTTGTCGGCGAGGCGGACGCGGATGCGCCCCGGACCGGGCACCAGGTGGTGGTTCGTGAGGATGTACCCCTCCGGATCGACGATGAAGCCCGATCCCTCGCCGCGGTTGGGCAGGTCGAGAGCGGGGGCGTCCTCGATGCCCTCGTGGGGGTCGCGGCGGGTCTCGTCGATGACGTCCACGTGGACGACCGCAGGGTTGACACGCGCCACGACCTCCGCGAAGGTCGGGGGGGACCCTCCGAACCACATGGAGGCGGGCGGCGAGGCGACACGGCCCCCCCCGGCGGCGACGAAGCCGAACGCCGCCCCCAGGAACGCCACGAGGCCGAACGCCAGCACGGTGACGGCACGGCTCATGGGGAAAGTATAACCGTCACGAGCGGGCCAGCATCTCGCGGAATCCCGCCTCGTCCACGCAGCGAACCCCCAGCTGTCGTGCCCTCTCCAGCTTGGAGCCCGGCTCCCGGCCTGCCACCACCACCGCGGTCTTCTTCGAGACCGACGAGGTGACCCTTCCCCCCCGCTCCTCAATGGCGGCCTTGGCCTCGTCCCGGGTCATGGAGTCGAGGGTCCCCGTGAGCACGAACTGCATCCCCTGGAAGGCGGTCGAGCCCGCCGCCGCCTCTCCCGCTTCCGTTCGCAGGCCGGCCTTCACCAGCCGGGCCACCAGCCGGCGGTTGGCGGGATCGCGGAACCAATCGTGGACCGACTGCGCGACGGCGGGGCCGATCTCGTAAAGATCGTCGATCTCCTCGACCGACGCCGCGGCGAGAGCGCCGAGCCCGCGGAAGTGCCGGGCCAGGAGCAGCGCCGCCCGCTCGCCGACGAAACGGATGCCGAGACCGAAAAGCAACCGCCTTAGTTCCCGCGACTTGCTGCGCTCGATCTGCGCGAGGAGGTTGCTCGCCGATTTCTCCGCCATCCGCTCCAGGTCGACGAGGTCGGAGATGCGGAGGCGGTAGAGGTCGGCGAAGTCGCGGACGAGGCCTTTGTCCACGAGCTGATGCACGAGGGCGTCGCCGAGGCCCTCGATGTCCATGGCCTCGCGGCGCGCGAAGTGCTTCAACCGCTCCTCGATCTGGGCCGGGCAGGAGGAGTTGGGGCAACGCCGGTCGACCTCCCCCTCCGCACGCAGGGCCTGCGTCCCGCAGGCCGGGCAGCGCTCGGGAGGACGCCAGGGCTCGGTGCCCGGGGGACGCCTCTCTTCGAGGACGCGCACCACCTTCGGGATGACCTCGCCCCCCTTCTCGATGAGAACGGTATCGCCGACCCGCACCGCCTTGCGCGCCACCTCCTCCTCGTTGTGGAGCGTCGCCCGGCTCACGGTCGAGCCCGCGAGGAGGACGGGATCGAGGATGGCAACCGGGGTGAGCTTGCCCGTGCGGCCGACCTGCACCTCGATGGCGCGCACGACGGTGGCCGCCTGCACCGCGGGGTACTTGTAGGCGATCGCCCAGCGCGGGAACTTGGTGGTGAAGCCGAGCTCGCGCTGGAGGACGAAGTCGTCCACCTTCACCACGACCCCGTCGATGTCGTATTCGAGCGAGCCCCGCTTCTCGCGCCACTCGGCGCAGAACTCCAGCACCGCGCCGAGGCCATGGCAGCGACGCGAGACGGGGTTCGTCCGAAGCCCCCAGTCCCGCAGCCGCTCCAGCGCCTCCCACTGGCTGGACACCTCCGGCCCCCGCAAATGAGCGATCTGGTACAGAAAGACGTTGAGGCCCCGCTCGGCCACGACCCGGGCGTCGAGGCTCTTCATGGTCCCCGCGGCCGCGTTGCGCGGGTTGGCGAATGGCTCCTCCTCCGCCTCCTCCCGCTCCCGGTTGATGGCCTCGAAGCGCGAGCGCGGGAGGTACACCTCCCCGCGCACCTCGAGCTCGTCCGGCGCCCTCTCTCCCCGCAGCACGAGAGGGATGGCGCGGATGGCGCGTGCGTTCGGCGTCACCTCGTCGCCACGCACGCCGTCACCGCGGGTGACCGCTCGCGCCAGCCGGCCGCGCTCGTAGTGCAGCGCCATGGACAGGCCGTCCACCTTGAGCTCGGTGACGTACGCGATCTCCCTCCGCCCGACGGCTCGGAAGATCCGCTCCTCGAACTCCCGCAGCTCCTCCTCGCTGTAGGTGTTGTCGAGGCTCAGCATGGGCACGCGGTGCACGAAGGTCGGGAACTCCTCCGACGGCTTCTCCCCGACGCGCTGCGTGGGGCTGTCGGGGGAGACGAGCTCGGGGAAGCGGGCCTCCAGCTCGCGCAGCTCGCGCTCCAGGGCGTCGAACTCCCCGTCGGCGATCTGCGGCCGGTTCAGAACGTGGTAGAGGTGCTCGTGCCGCCGGATCTCGTCCCGCAGCCAGCGCACGCGCGCCTCCGCTTCCCCCGCCCTCACCGCCCCTCCGCCCATTCCATCTCGCAGCGGCGCGCCTCCTCGAGGGCCGTGGTCAGCCCCAGGCCGCGCCCGGGCGAGGCGCGGACGCGCTCGAGGGCGCCCCTCAGCTCGGTGCAGAGCGCGAGCGCGGCCGGCTGATCCCGCTCTCCCACCGCGGAAGCGAGGCCGAGCGCCAGGCCCGCCGCCGTCGCCGCCGTCGGCAGGGGCGCCGAGAGGTCGATCGCGCGTGCCGCCCAGCGTCCGGCCTCCCGCAGATGCGGGCCGGGACGGGCGGCGGTGGCCCCGCGTCCGGAGTGGTGGCGCGTCCACTCGAGGGCGGCGCGGGCCTCGAGCAGCCACGGCACGGCGAGGAGGGCGAAGGCGGCCGCGAGCAGCAGCCCTTCGACGCCGAAGCCGCGGGCGCGGGGGGCCGCTCGCGTGCGCATGGGACGGCGCGTCAGTGGTCGCGGGAGAGGATGAAGTCGGGCAGCGCCTCGAGCGCCTCGCGGTAGACCGAGGGCTCGAAGGCCAGCAGATCCCGCCGCGCCGCCGACGCGTAGTGCTCGGCGAGCCGACGCGCCTCCTCGAGGGCGCCCTTCTCGCGGGCCAGGCGCACGATCTCCTCCCTCGACACGCGGTCGAACCCGCGGTCGGCGAGGACGGCCCTAACCTTGGCCACCTCGTCCCCGCCCCCGCGCCGCAGGAGGAAGATCATGGGAAGCGTCACCTTGCCCTCGCGCAGGTCGTTCGCCACCGGCTTGCCGAGGGTCTTCTCCTCCGCCGTGAAGTCGAGCAGGTCGTCGACCATCTGGAAGCAGATCCCGAGGTTCAGCCCGTAGCTCGTGAGTGCTTTCTCCCGCTCCTCCCCCGCCTCGCCCAGGATCGCGCCGATGCGCGTGCAGGCGGCGAAGAGGTCGGCCGTCTTCCGGCGGATGACGTCGAGGTGATCCTCCGCCGTGACCTGCAGGTTCCCGTTGCGCTCGATCTCCAGGATCTCGCCCTCGATCATGCGCAGCGTCACGTCCGAGAGCAGGCGCAGGATCCGGAGGTTGTCCTGGGAGAGCGCCATCGCCATCGACTTCGTGTAGAGAAAGTCCCCGACCAGGACCGTGACGTCGTTGCCCCAGCGAGAGTTCACGCTTAGTCTGCCCCGCCGCACCGTCGCTTCGTCGATGATGTCGTCGTGCAGCAGCGTCGCGGTGTGGATGAACTCCACGGTGGAGGCGAGGACGACCGCGCGCTCGCCGGCGTTGCCGCAGAGCCGGCTCGCCAGCAGCAGGAGCGCCGGACGCACCCGCTTGCCACCCCCCTCCTGAATGTAGCGGGCGATCTCCGCCACCAACCGGACATCCGAGCGAACCTGCTCCGCCAGGAGCGCCTCCACCCGCCCGAGGTCGCCCTCTACCAGCTGGACGATCTCCCTCAGGGAGACCGCGCTACGCCCGCCCGCCCGGTCCACCGCTGGCAAGGGGCTACCTGTAGTTCGTGAACTGCATGTCGATGCCGAAGTCGGCCTTGCGCAGGGTCTGGATTACCGCCTGCAGGTCGTCACGATTCTTGCCCGACACACGGACCTGGTCGCCCTGGACCGCGGCCTGCACCTTGAGCTTGGTCCCCTTGACGACCTTCACGATCTCGCGGGCCTTGTCGGTGGGGATCCCCTTCTGAAGCGAGATCCGCTGCCGCACCGCACCGCCCAGCGACTTCTCAACCGTTCCCCACGTGAGCGCCTTGAGCGGCACCTTGCGCTTCACCAGACGGCCCTCGAGCACGTCGCGAACCGCCTTCAGCTTGTAGTCGTCCGAGGAGGCGACCACGATCCCGTCGTCGGCGAGATCGACGCTCGAGCCGGTTCCTTTGAGGTCGAAGCGGGTCGTGATCTCCTTCGTCGCCTGGCCGATCGCGTTGCGGACCTCCTGCAGGTCTACACTGCTCACGATGTCGAAGGAGCTCTCGGCCACTATCTTTCGGGAACCATGGGCGCCGCGGGAGGACGCCCGGGTAAGGTGACGGATTCGAGGCGCGTTGTCAAACGTCCCGGCGGAAGAGACGCGCGTAGTTGCGGCGGCAAAGCTCACCCACCGTCTCCACGCCGACCCCGCGGAGGGCGGCAACCTTCTTCGCCACCTCGACCACGAAGGCGGGCTCGTTGCGGCGGCCGCGGAAGGGCGGGGGGGCGAGAAAGGGGGCGTCCGTCTCCACCAGCAGGCGGTCATCCGGAACCTCCCGCGCCACTTGCTGGATGGTCTCCGCCCGGGGGAACGCCACGATGCCGGAGAACGAGACCGAGAAGCCGAGGGCGAGCGCCCGGCGGGCGAGGTCCACCCCGCCCGTGAAGCAGTGGATCACTCCGCCCACCTCCGCCGCCCTCTCTTCTTCGAGGATCGCCGCCGTGTCCTCGTCTGCTTTCCGGGTGTGGACCACGATCGGCAGTCCGGCCTCGCGGGCGATGCGGATCTGCCGACGGAAGGCCTCTCGCTGGGACTCCCGCGGGGAGTGGTCGTAGTGGAAGTCGAGGCCGATCTCCCCCACCGCCACGATGCGCCCGCCGCGGACGAGGGCGGCGAGCTCGGCGTAGACCACCTCGTCGGCAAGGCGCGCCTCGTGGGGATGGATGCCCGCGGTCGCGGGAAGGCTGAAGGCCCCGGCGATCTCGAGGGCGCGCCGAGGTCCGCCCTCCCCGTCGAAGCCGCCGACCACAAGCATCTCGACGACACCCGCCGCCCGCGCGCGGTCGACGACCGCCGCTCGGTCGGCATCGAACTGCGGCATGTCGATGTGGCAGTGGGAGTCGACCAAGCTCAGCTCCGGGCGGTCAGGCATTGCTGGGCCGTATCTTCAACGCGACCACGGGCGCCCGCTAGCCCGCATTATTCATGAGGCATTCGGTAACAACCGCGTCCGACTGCCATAGGCGGCGCCGATTGTGACTTTCGGGTCCTCACGCTCAGATGGCCAGTCTGTCCTTCAGGTCGGATGGTCGTTCGCGGCCGTTCCTCCGCGTCGTTCCGGGCGTCCTGCAGCTGCCGGTGCGATGGTCATGAGTAATCCGGGCTAGGCTCCTCGAACCCCGCTGGTCTGCCGCCGGGTCCAATCGGCCGCGCTCACTCGGCGTGATGACGAGACGGAAGGGCCTGACGGCCTGGATGGCTCGGTAGTCGCGTTCGTTCTGCGTCACCACCGCCGCGCCGAGTGAGCGGGCAGAGAGCGCGATCAGGACATCGTTCGTAGTCGAATGGCTCGCGCCGACGTTGTAGCCCCGTTCGGCCTGCAGTCGCCGCAGCGCGTCACCGGCTTCGGCAAACACAACCCGGGACGGCGTGAGGATGCGGCCGGCTCTCTCGAACGCGGTCTCCAGCCGCCGCAAGAGGCGCCGATCGCGCCGCGAGAGGGCTCCCGCTCGCAGTTCCATCAAAACGACGGCACTGAGGTACTTGACCGTGTCGTGCCGGAAGAGCAGCTCTTCGTGCCGGCCGCGATTGAGCCAGTCGACGTAGACGTTGGTGTCGATGACCACGCGGAGCATGTCACCGGAAGACCTTCTTAAAGCTCCCCTTCCCGCCGACGGCTCGAAGCGCGGCGTCGATTCCCCCCTCCGTCACCACGAGGGTGAGGGCACGGTCAAGGGCCTCCGTGTCGGTGCGTGCATCGAGGACCTTCTTCGCCTTCTCGAGCTTGATCTGATCGATTCGGACGTGCTTGTGACGCAAAGACGATGTCGCCGCCACTGTGCCCTCCTCCCTGTGTACATGATACCAGAGATCATGTACATCTGCCGATCGGGCGAGCGGCCGCCACGAAGCGGCTCACTTCACCTTCGTGCCCGGCGGGACCTCGGCGTCGAAGGTGCAGAGAACCGCCTTGCCCTCGATCGAGCCGGCGAGGACCATGCCGTTCGACTCGACACCCATCAGCTTCGCCGGCTTGAGGTTGGCGACGACCACGACCGTCTTGCCGACGAGTCCCTCGGGCGCGTAGGACTCCGCGATCCCGGCCACCACCTGCCTCTTTTCGGTGCCGAGGTCCACTTCGAGGCGCACCAGCCTCTTGGAGCCCGCGACGCGCTCGGCGGCGGTGATGCGCGCCGCACGCAGCTCGACGCGCGCGAAATCCGCAATGTCGATCCGGTCCGTAGCGGACGGGGTTCCCGAGGGGGTGGGCGCGGGAGCGCCCGTGGAACCGGGGGGCGGGCTTGTCGTATCGGACACGTCGTTCTCCTTCCTGTCTTCTCTCTCCACGCGCGGGAAGAGCGGCGCGACCGCACCCAGCGGTGCTCCCGGCTCGAGGCGGCCCCACGACAGATCGTCGGTCCCGGGCTCGCGCGCGCCCAAGCCGAGCATATCGAAGATACGCGCCGCCGCCCGCGGCATCACCGGCGAGGCGAGCACTCCGACCACCCGTACCGCCTCCAGGAGCCGGTAGAGGAAGTCCTCGAGCTCGCTCCGGCGCGCCGGATCCTTCGCGAGGAGCCAGGGCTCCACGGCCACGATCCGCTGATTGAGCTGGGACACCCACGACCAGACCTCGGCGAGCGCACCCGAGAAGTCCAGCTCCTCGTAGAGACCGAGGACCCTGGCGCGCAGGCCAGGGACAGAGGCAGCGAGCGAGGGGTCCGCCTCGAGGAGCCGCTCGAACGCCGGACCGCCCTCGCCCGCCGCCGCTCCCGTCCGCGGCCGCGGCGGGACCCGTCCGTCGCAGTACCTCACGACCATCGTGAGGGCGCGTGAGACGAGGTTGCCGAGGTCGTTGGCGAGATCGGCGTTGTACCGGCCGACGAACGCGGCGTCGGTGAAGTCCCAGTCCGCCCCGTAGGGGGCCTCGCGGAGGACGAAGTAGCGCGCGGCGTCGGACCCCAGCCGCTCGATGAACGCGACGGGGTCGATGACGTTGCCTGTCGTCTTCGAGAGCTTGCGGCCGTCCCTGGTGATGAAGCCCTGGGCGAACTCGCGGGTCGGAACGGGTAGGCCCGCGGCGTGGAGGATCGCCGGCCAGTAGAGACAGTGGAAGCGGATGATGTCCTTGCCGATGAGGTGCAGCCGCTCGTCCGCGCCTGCCCAGAAGCGCCGGTACTCCTCCGCGTCGTCGGCGAAGCCGAGGGCGGTGATGTAGTTGCTGAGGGCGTCGACCCATACGTAGAGGACGTGGTCGGGCTGCTCGGGGACGGGAATCCCCCACTTGACCCGCGCCCGGCTCACGCTGAAGTCCCGGAGTCCCTGCCGGATGACGCCCAGGACCTCGTTCTTCCGCGACTCGGGGCGGATCTTCAAGCGATCGGAAGCGACGAGGTCCCGCAGCCACTCGTCATAGGCGGAGAGGCGGAAGAAGAAATTCTCTTCCTCCGTCCACTCGCACGCCCGCTCGTGGTCGGGGCAGACGTTCCCGGGCTGGCGCAGCTCCTCCTCGTCCTTGAAGGCCTCGCAGCGGGGGCAGTACCAGCCGGCATAGGTGCCGCGGTAGACGGCGGGTCGGCCGTCGGGCGTCTTCGCCTTCCGCAGCCGCGCCCAGAGCTTCAGCACGCCCCGGACGTGAGCCTCCTCCGTCGTGCGGATGAAGCGGTCGTACCGGATGTCGAACCGAGCCCATAGCTCCCGGAAGACGGCCGCTATCTCGTCGCAGTGCTGCTGCGGGCTCCGCCCCCGCTCGCGCGCGATCCGCTCGATGTTCTGGCCGTGCTCGTCGGTGCCGGTGAGCAGGAAGACGTCGTGCCCGGCGAGCCGCCGCGCGCGGGCTAGGGCGTCGGCGGCGATCGTGGTGTAGGCGTGCCCGACGTGCGGCACGTCGTTCACGTAGTAGATCGGGGTTGTGAGGTAGAGCCTCCGGCGATCCCTCATCGTGAGCCGGCCCCGCGCCAGGCGGCGAGCGCCGCGGCCAGCACCTCCTTCACCGGTACCCCGCGCTCAGCGGCCGCACGCAGGCAGTCCTCGAACTCGGGCTGGGCGTTGTACACGCGCCCGCCCCGGCGCCCCACCTTGATCCGGATCTCGCCGTACGCGGTCGAGACGGCGTGCGTCTCCCGCTCGAGCGCGGTCCGCTGCCACTCCTGACGGCGCACCCCGAGCGTCGTCGTCTCCCGGAACAAGACCTCCTCCACCGCCTCACGCCGACCAGGCTCGGCGAGGACGGTGACGAGCACTCCGGGGCGCCCTTTCTTCATCTGGACGGGGGTGAAGAAGGCGTCGAGCGCCCCCGCCTCGAGCAGGCGATCGAGGACGGGCCCCAGCAACTGCGGCGCCGCGTCGTCGACCTCGGTCTCCAGTACCAGGATCGTCTCCCCGCCCGCCGCCTCGGCTGCCTCGCCCACGAGCACACGAAGGACGTTCGGACGGTCGGGAAGCTCACGCGAGCCCGCGCCGTAGCCCACCGCCTCCAGGCGCATCGGTGGGAGCGGCCCGTACTCGGACGCATGGCCGGTCACGATGAGGGCGCCGGTGGGCGTAAGGAGCTCGCCCTCGCCCGCGCCGTAGACGGGCACACCCGACACGAGGCGCGCGGTGGCGGGAGCCGGAACCGGGAACGTGCCATGGGAGGTCGTGACGGCGCCGGTTCCGACGTTGAGGGCGGAGGCGGCGAAGCGGGTCGCCCCGAGCCAGCGCAGAGCAATCACGGCGCTCACGACGTCCACGATGGAGTCGATGGCACCCACCTCGTGGAAGTGGACGTGCTCCACCCCGACCCCATGCACCGCGGCCTCCGCTTCCGCCAGGCGCCGGAAGAGCGCGGAGGCGCTTTCCTTCACCTGCGCCTCGAGACCGCTCCTCCCGATGAGGTCGAGGATGTCCGGCAGGTGGGGGTAACGGGCCGGCGCTTCCTCGACGGCGACATCCACCTTCGTCGCCTTGAGCCCACAGCGTGTCACCGCTCGCGCCTCGAGCCGGTAGCCGCCTAGGGGCAGCTTAGAGAGCTCCTCCCGGAGGCGGTCTACGGGCAGGCCCAGGTCCACCAGCGCGCCGAGGATCATGTCGCCCGAGGCGCCGCTTGCGCAATCGAAGTAGGCCAGGCGGCTCACAGCACCCCTCGCTCCTTCAGGCTCACGAAGCGGCCGGCGCCGAGGACCAGGTGATCGAGGACCTCGATCCCCATGAGGGTCCCGGCGGCGGCGAGCCGGCGTGTGAGGGCGAGGTCCTCGGCCGAGGGCTCGGGATCGCCCGAGGGGTGGTTGTGGAAGAGGACGAGCGCCGCCGCCCGGGCCACCACGGCCTCCTGGAACACTTCGCGCGGGTGGACGAGGCTCCCGGTCAGGCACCCGACGGACACGATCGCCTCCCGGCGCAGCCGATGGCGCGCGTCGAGGGCCAGGAGGCCGAAGGTCTCCACCGGCCGGCAGGCATGGCGCGGCAGGAGGTACCGGGCGGCCTCGGCCGGGGTCCGCAGCACGGGGGCATCCTCGACGGTGTGGGACGCGAGGCGCGCCCCCAGCTCGAGAGCGGCGAGAAGCCGGCTGGCTTTGGCACGGCCGAGCCCGTGCGTGCGAACGAGCTCCCCGAGCGAGCGGGAAGCCAGATCGCGCAGCCCCCCCGCGAGCAGGGCTTGGGCGACGTCGAGGTCGGAGGCCCCTCGCGCGCCGGTGCCGAGGAGGAGCGCCACGAGCTCACGGCTCGAGAGAGCGGTGGGCCCCAGACGCGCCAGGCGCTCGCGCGGGCGCTCCTCCGGCGGCAGGTCCCGTATGCGAAGCGGGGCCGGACTCCGACTCGCCCTCCCGTACGCGTCGCGCACGCTTGCTTCCATGCTTTCCCGATCCCGAAACGCTCGATGGTAATGGCCCGCCCCGTTCCCTTCAAGCCGGCGGGGACGGGACTTGGCGGGATAATGGCATCCGCATGCGTCCCCTCGGGTCCGCCGTGGGTCCCCTTCATCCCGCCCTCGCCCTCGCCGCCACCGTGGTGGGGGTCGCCGCCATGTTCGCGGGGGGCTCGGCGCTGGCCGGCGTGCCGGGGATGTCGCTGCGCCTCCAGATCGCGGTCGCCTCCGCACTGCTCGCCGTGCCCGGCCTCCTCGTGCTCGCGTTGCGAGGGAAGCCGATCGGGCCTGCGCTCGCCCTCGAGCGCCCTCCGTCCCGGACGCTCATACTGTCCGGCCTCCTCGCCCTCGCCCTGTGGCTCGCGAGCGTGGGGCTCATGGAGCTGCAGTCGGTCGTGATGCCGCCGCCACCCGAGTACCTCGAAGCCTTCCGTCGGCTCCACGAGGCCCTTCGCGCGGATGGCGCACCGGGTCTCCTCGCCTCCCTGATCGTGATCGCGATCCTGCCCGGCGTGTCCGAGGAGCTCCTGATGCGGGGCATCCTCCTCCCCTCGCTCCTTCCTGCGCTCGGGGCGCCGGGCGCCATCCTCACGACCGCTGCCGCCTTCGCGGCCATGCACGGTGATGCGTATCGCTTCCTCTT
>Ga0209641_10000531_pt1 | contig 34956 bp, 27 predicted proteins | sample RifCSP16_1_FD_184022 | JGI IMG/M metagenome (GOLD analysis project Ga0209641, IMG submission 184022) | Soil microbial communities from Rifle, Colorado - Rifle CSP2_sed 16_1 (SPAdes) (version 2) | ecosystem: Environmental > Terrestrial > Deep subsurface > Rock core/Sediment | place: Rifle... | reverse complement strand
CGGCGGTCGGAGGGGTCGCGGCGAACTCCGGAGGCGATGGATGAGGCCTTCGCCACCGGCTTCGGCGCCCTCAGCGTCCACGAGGTCGCCACGCACCCCACCGACTCGAGCAGGTTCTACTCGTCCTACTACGCCGGAGGGTTCCGTGCCTTCAAGATCAAGGAGAACGGCTGCGGATCCGACGGCGCGCCGTGCATCCTTGAGGTGGGCGGATACCTCGACCCGCTGGGCAACGACTTCTGGGGCGTCCAGATGTGGCAGCACCCGGCCTCCGGGCAGTGGTACGTGCTTGCTAGCGACCGCGACAGCGGTCTCTGGATCTTCCGGGACACGAATCCCTGAGCAGTTTCTATCCGGCAATGGCTGGGCTGGCGTTTGCCAGCAAGCGTGCCCCTGCCGCGACGCGGATCCTCTCCCTTGCAGTCCGCCAGTGGAAACCTGGGCCCCGACTGGCACCTGGCACCTGTCGATCTTTCGTCCAACTTCTGGCCCTGCATTCGCCGATGGGCGAGAAAGACCCCGACTGCGATCACCAGAACGACGACGATCCCCGCGCGCCAGGCCCTCTACGATGGCGAACGGAATGGAGGGAAGGGCGGGAAAACCAGCGCGCCGGCGCGTCAGGAGCGAGTGAAGGGATTGGTCGTCACTGGGGTCACCTGGTCGGAGACGCGATGTCAAGAGTGGCAGGCCGGGGCAGGGGGTGGAGCAAGAAGCAATCAGCCATCAGCAATTAGCAATAAGCAAGAGCGCAAGAGATACGGCCGGCGATTGCGGGGAATATGCAGGTCTGCCTCAATTTCGTCTCAAGGTCTTCAGGAGTGCTAGGATAACAAGCGCGCCGGCGGAGGGAGGAATCAGCCGGCGCATCAGGAGCGGGTGAAGGGATTCGAACCCTCGAATGACGGCTTGGGAAGCCGTTGCCTTACCACTTGGCGACACCCGCGTGCTTCAACGGGATTATATGGAGCGGGGAGGGGAGTGTCAAGATCGGAGAGGAATGGCGGGGGGTGGAGCAACTAGCAATTAGCAGTCAGCAATAAGCAACTAGCCGTCAACAGTTCGCAGGGCGCACTTGGCAGCGAGCTCTGAGGGTTTGGCTTATTGCTTGCTGCTAATTGCTAATCGCTAGTTGCTTATTGCTGGAAGCTGATGCCTGAGAGGTGAGCGCTGAAGGCTATGTACCAGAGTCAGGACTCCACCGCGGAGAGTTGCCGTCGGAGTGCTTCAAGGCTTATGGACACCGCCCACGAGGCGGCATTCACGATCGGCCCACCGTACGAACGCTCCCTGAGTTGCACTCCGGCGGGCGTGTGCAGGACGTAGGTGAAGGTGTAATTGGATTCGCCCATCTCGAGGCGTAGGGCGAGACCGAGCTCGGCGGAGAGCTCGTCTTGGGCGGCGGCGAGCGCGGTCTCGAGCTCATCATCGGTGATCGGGCCGGCTAACAGCTTGCCGCCGGCGAAGGCTCCCGAAAACGGGGCGACCGAGGCCGACAACGCGCCGGCTGTTCCGCTCTCGACGATGGCCAGGCGGTACCCCTTGGAGGCGACGACGGCAAGGGTGACGGCCTCCAGCGTGTCATCGTCTACCCCGTAGATCCACTCGCCCAACCTTTGCCGAAGTGTGGCCTCCATCTTCCAGATCATCTCGTCAGCTTCGGAGTCGCTCCCGGCCTTGGCCGTAATCCGCAGGTCCACCCGGCCGGGATGGGCCGATACTCCTAACGTCGGATTGTGCATCCGCTCCAGATCTTCGATCCGCTCGTCGAGAATCGATTCACCCACACCCGCCGTCCGCATGACCTTGCGCTTGATCACGCCGCGCAAACCGAGTCGGCGACGCAAATACGGCACGACTTCATGCTCCAACAGGTGCGACATCTCGGCCGGGACGCCGGGGAGTGCGATCACGACCGAATCGGGCAGCTCCACCCGAAACGCCGGCGCCGTGCCGACCGGGTTTTCGATGGCCACTGCCCCGACCGGGATGTGCGCCTGACGACGGTTGTTCTCGGTCGGCTTGCGGCCGAAGCGGCTGAAACGCTCGGTGATTTGCTCCCACAACTCGGGCCGGAATTCGGTCTCGACTCCCACCGCCCGGGCGATCGCCTCTCGCGTCGGATCGTCGACCGTCGGCCCGAGGCCGCCGGTGGTGATCACGGCTTGGGCGCGCTTCACGCTCTCGGCCACGGCCTCGGCGATGCGCTCGAGGTTGTCGCCGACGGTCGTCGTGCGAAACAGGTCGAGGCCGATCGTGCGAAGCGCGACGGCGATCTCGGTCGTGTTGGTGTCGACGATCTCACCCAACAACAGCTCGGTCCCGATCGAGACGATCTCGGCCCGCGGTGGATCAGACAACGTTGTACTCGCGAATCAATCGGCCCTCGTCGAAGCGGGCCAGATCGAGCATGGACACATCGACGGTCCGGCTCCGGCCCTCGAGGATGAACTCGGCCATCAGCTTGCCCGAGATCGGACCGTGCATGAAGCCGTGCCCCGAGAACCCGGCGACGATCCACAGGCCTTCGACGGGCGCAGCCCCTAAGATCGGGTGCGCATCGGGCGTGACTTCGTATAGCCCGGCCCAGTGCGACAAACGCCCGGCACCCTCGAGCATCGGCATCCGCTCGGAGGCGGCTTGCATGGCGACGATCTCCCACTCGGTGTCGATCGACTGGTCGAAGCCTGCATCCTCAGCCGGGTTCGACATCCCAGTCAGGATCCCCTCGCCCTCGCGGTGGAAGTAGAGCGATTGGGCGAAATCTATGGTGAAGGGGAAATCCTTGGGGAGCTGAGGCAGGGGAGTGGTGGTCAGCATCTGGCGCCGAACCGGGACGATGGGGATTGCGAAGCCGGCCATCTTGCCGACGACGCCTGCCCACGGGCCGGCGGCGTCGATCACGTGCTCGCAGGCGATCGTCCCGGCCTGGGTCTCGACGGCGGCGACAGCGTCACCCCGAAGAGCGATCCCGGTCACCTCAACCTCGGTCAGCGCTCTCGCACCCGACCGGCGGCCGGCTTCGATGTAGCCCATGACGACACTGTTGGGATCGGCCAGGCCGTCTTTGGCGTGATACGTCCCGGCCACCGCGTCGGCGAAGTGCATCATCGGCACCAAGCGGCGCACATCGTCGCCCGACAACCACTCCGTCCCCACCCCCAGACCCTGCTGCATGCGGACGTTGGTCTGGAACGTCGGCAGATCCTTCGGATCGGTGAGCACGAACAGGTAGCCGCACTTACGATACAAGGGGTCCTGTCCGGTATCCTCCTTGAACCGCTCGAGCATCGCCATGCTGGCGATCGACAAGCGGACATTGACCTCGGTGGCGAACTGGTAGCGCACGCCGCCGGCGCAGCGGCCGGTGGCGCCCTGGCCGAAGTACGGTTCTTTCTCGAGAAGGACGACGTCAGGCACGCCGGCGAGTGCCAGGTGATAGGCGCAGCTGGCGCCCATCACTCCCCCGCCGATCACGACGATGTCAGCCGTCTTGGGCACTTCTTCAGTCAAAGGCGCCTCGCAGAAGAGGTACCTTCATCTTGACCGGCAGTCAAGACCAGGCCAGTCACGATGCAGGGACTCGTCAAAGGCTGAGGGTCTGGCCCAAGCCGAGCGCATTGGCGCGATCGAGCGCCCGGCCGGCGGCGACGGCGTCCTGCACGGCCAGCCCGACCGATTTGAAGTAGGTGATCTGCTCCGGGCTGGTCCGACCGAGGCGGTCGCCGTTGAGGATCTGGCCGAGCTCGGCATGGATGATGTCAGCGGTGATCTCGCCGCGCCCGATCGGGACGAGCAGGTCGCCAGCTTCAGCCAGCACGGCTTCCTTCGAATCGACGACGACCAGGGCGCGGGTGATCGTCTTGGCGTCGACCTCCTGCATCGTAGGCGTGTACGATCCGATTGCGTTGACGTGCGTCCCGGCTTTGAGGCCGGCGCCGTCGAAGACGGGCGTCTCGGAAGTCGTGGCGGTGCAGATGACGTCGGCCTCGGCGATAGCCTCAGCCGCGCTCGCCGCGACGGCAACATCGGCCGGGATAGGATCGCGGCCGGCCAAATTGGCCGCCATCTCTTGCGCGGCGCGCGGGTCGAGGCTGAAGATCCACACGTGCTCGATCGAGCGCACACAGCACACCGCCTCGAGCTGGGTGCGCGCCTGCGCGCCGCTGCCAAAGATGGCTGCGATCTTCGCCTCCCTGCGGGCAAGCACATCCGTGGCCGCGCCCGAGGCGGCGCCGGTGCGGATTGCCGTGAGCGAGGCACCCTCGAGCAACGCCACAGGTCGGCCGGTGCCGGCATCGAGCACGATCACCAAGGCAGCGATGGTCGGGATCCCCTGCGCCTGGTTATGCGGGAAGACGGAGACGATCTTGACCGCCAGGTCGCCGCTACTCCCGACGTAGGCCGGCATGAATAAGGCCGATCCCTCGCGCTCGATGACGTCGATCCGAGTGCGCAATGGGAGGTCGGCCCGTCCGGCTGAGAGCTGCATATAGGCGGTCTTGACGGCTTCGATCGCCTGACTCATAGGCAGGGCGCGGGTGATGTCGTCGGAGGAGAGCAGCCGTAGTTCCATCGTCACGTATCAAGCGGAGGGGGTGCGGGAATCTGTTGCAGGATCAAGCGGCCATCAAGCCAAGAGCGACAAGCAGTAAGCAATAGGCAATAAGCAATAAGCAGTAAGCAATATGCAATAAGCTGTGAGCGTTCAGCGGTCAGCAGTCAGCCAAAGAATACCAGTCATTCGTTGCCGTCCCCCGTCTTCGGTCTTCGGTCTGAATCACTCCATCCCGAGGTAGGCCTTCTGCACCATGGGGTTGCGCCGGAGGATGCCGCACATGTCGCTCAGAACGACCTCACCTGTCTGCAGGCAGTAGCCGCGCTTGGCAACCTGCAGGGCCATATGGGCGTTCTGCTCTACGAGAAGAATCGTAGTGCCCTCGCGGTTGATCTCCTGGATGGTCTCGAAAACGCTCTCGACCAGCACCGGCGCCAGGCCCATCGAGGGCTCATCCATCAGGAGCAGCCGGGGCCGAGCCATCAAAGCTCGGGCGGTGGCCAGCATCTGCTGCTCGCCCCCGCTCAGCGTTCCGGCAATCTGTTTGCGCCGTTCCTTCAGGCGCGGAAACAGCTTGAAGGCTCGCTCGCGGTCGTCTTCAATCCCGCTTGCGTCTGAGCGGTGGAACGCGCCCATGTCGAGGTTCTCGTCCACCGTGAGCTTGGAGAACACGCCCCGGCCCTCCGGGACCATTGAGACACCCTTGTAGACGATCTGATGGGCCTTGTACGGCGCAAGATCCTCACCATCCAGATGAACCGAACCTAGCCGGGGTTTCATCAGGCCACTGATCGTCTTGAGGGTCGTGCTCTTGCCAGCGCCATTGGCGCCGATGAGGGTGACGATCTCGCCCTTTTCCACCCGCAATGAAAGCCCTTTCAAAGCGTGGATGTTGCCATAGTAGGCGTGAATGTCGTCGACTTCGAGCATGGCCATGGGCGCGCTCCTGGCTAAGTCTCGTCTGAGACGCTCTGCAGCCCGGTGGCCGCGCCTCGTCCCAGATAGGCTTCGATGACTCGCTGGTCGCGCTGGATCTGGGCCGGCGAGCCTTCGGCGATCTTGACACCGTAGTCGAGCACGGTCACGCGCTCGGAGATGCCCATGACCACGCGCATGTCGTGCTCGATGAGCAGGATCGTTATCCCTAGCTCATCCCGCAATTGCTGGATGAAACGCATCGTCGTCGAGGTCTCGTTCGGGTTCATCCCCGCCGTCGGTTCGTCGAGGAGCAGGATCTTCGGCTTGTTGGCCAACGCCCTGGCAATCTCGAGCCGGCGCTGTTCGCCGTACACCAGGCTGCTGGCCAGGTAATCTCCCTTGCCGGTCAGGCCGACGAACTGCAGCAGCTCGCGGGCTTCCACCACGGCTTTCTCTTCCTCTTCGCGTGTGCGCCGTGTCGCCAGGACGGCGCCGAACCAGGCCGAGTGTAGCCGGGGCTCCATCCCGACCAGGATGTTCTCAATTGCCGACATGTTGGAGAAGAGGCGGATGTTCTGGTAGGTCCGGGCGATATTCATCCGAGCGATCTGATCCGGGGACCGGCCGTCTATCCTCTGGCCGAAGTAGTCAATCTCGCCCGCATCGATGTCGTAGAACCCGGTCACGCAGTTGAAGAAGGTCGTCTTGCCGGCGCCGTTGGGGCCGATGATGCTGACAATCGAGTCCTTCGGGACTTCGAAATCGAGGTTGCTGAGGGCCACTAGGCCGCCGAAGCGTTTGGTGACGGATCTAGCTGAAAGTACGGTGTGGTCCGTGGCCATGGCTCAGTCTCCGGCCTCGAGGGCCGGGGCCTCTTCGACGGCCACGGGTTTCTCATCGATGTGCAGCTCGCGCCGAAGTACGGCCGAGGGCCAGAAGCCTTCCGGCTTAGCGAGCATCATCACGACCAGGAGCGCCCCGTACATGAGCAGCCGGTACTCGGCGAACTCGCGCAGCAGCTCGGGCATCCCGACCAGGATCAAGGCCCCAATGACGACGCCGGGCAAGCTTCCCATCCCGCCGATGATGATCAGGCTGAGTACGTTGATTGAGATCTCGAGCTTGAAGCTGTGTGGGAAGATCGACGTCAGCTTGCTGGCGAACAGGGCGCCCCCCAAGCCCGAGAAGGCGGCGCCAAAGGCGAAGGCCAGGAGCTTGGTCGTGACGAGGCGGATCCCCATGGCCTCGGCCACGTCCTCGTCCTCGCGCAGCGCCATCCACTGGCGGCCGAGCCGCGATCTGCTCAAGCGCCAGGAAACGAACGCCGCCAGCAGGCATCCGCCCAGGATCACGTAGTAGAACTGCTCGGGCCTGACCAGGGAGAATCCGGTGAAGGGCGGTTTGGGGATCTTCAACACACCTTGGGCACCGCCGATGAACGGCTTCAACATGTCTGATAGCGCCAAGATGCGGATGATTTCGCCGAATCCGAGGGTCACGATCGCCAGGTAGTCACCTCGCATACGCAGTACCGGGATGCCGAGGACGATCCCGGCGCTGGCGGCGATCAAGATGCACAAGGGGATGGCCTCCCAGAACGTCAACTGGCCCACCCCCAATGGACTCTCCGAGGTGAGCACGGCCATCGAGTACGCGCCGATAGCGAAGAAGGCGACGTATCCCAGGTCGAGCAATCCGGCGAAGCCGACGACGATGTTGAGCCCGAGCCCCATAAGCACGAAGATCCCGACGTTATTCGCAACCTCCGACAGATAGGATCCGAGGAGCATGGGGAGGATGACAAGGAAGAGTAGGCCCAGGCCGCCCGCTCCCAGGCGCAGGCGGGTCTGCTGTCGGGCCGGGAGCGCGCTGAAGTACTGACGGACCCGGTCGCGTCGAGTGGGCAGGAACAGCCCGGCGCCGATGATCAAGAGGAACAGCACCAGAGCCAGGGCCGGTCGCAGGGCCTTACCCGTGAATATCAGGCGGGTGAACCCCACGCCGAAGAAGTCCCTGAGCCGACTCGAGAGGATCTCGGAGAACAGTCCGATGACCAGCGTCCAGAGAAGCCCCTGGAGGATAGGGCGCTCGATGTGATCGGGGAGGATGTGGAAGGCGCCGGCGGCGATCCCGGCCAGGCCCATCACGCCGAGTAGGGCCAGGCTCCCCACCACCGGCCCCAGACCGAAGTCCAGGATCTCGACCAGCTCCGGCGAGATGTTGGGCATGAACTGCCGCAGGTCAACTAGCGACTCGAAGGCGATGAGCACGATGAGCGGGATCGCCGAAACGGCGCCGGCGACCAGACCGGCGAGCAGCACGCGAAGTGCGTTGCGTTCCATCTTGCGTACGGCGAGCGAGACCAGGAGCGCCGTCGGGGCGTAGATCAGGACTTGTCCCATCGTGACCACCCCGCCGACCAGCTCGCGCTCGGCGAACAGGCTCACCATTCCGATGGCCGAGACGCTGAGCGTGATTACACCGGCGATGAGCCCGGAGCGCGCTGACTGTCGAAGTTGGCTTCTGAACGTGTCAGCCATGGCTCCACCTCACGCTTTCTTCTCGGCCAGGACTTCGCCGAGAATGCCCTGGGGCCGGAAGATCAAGATCAGGACGAGCATGGTGAAGGCGATGACGTCTTTGAGCTGATTGAAGGCCGGGATGTGCAGTCCTTGAAGGAACAGGCTCGGCCCGATCGACTCGAACAGCCCAAGGACCAGACCGCCGATGGCCGCACCGGGGATACTCCCGATCCCCCCCAGAACGGCGGCGGTGAAGGCCTTGATCCCCGGGGTGAACCCCATGAAGAAGTGCACCTGGCGGAAGACGATGGCGTACAGCAGACCGGCGATCCCGGCCATGGCGGATCCGACCACGAAGGTGAGTGTGATCGTCCGGTCGACATCGATGCCCATCAGGGCGGCGATGTCCTTGTCCTCAGCCACGGACCGGATCGCCTTGCCGGTCTTGGTGCGCATGATGAAGAAGTTGAGCCCGATTAGCATGATGATCGTGACGATGATCACGACGACGTGCGTCTTGAGTATCTCCGTCCCCATGAAGGGGAACGTCCCGGTCAGCTGGGCGATCTGTGGGAAGGGCTTGTTCTCCGACCCCAAGAGACCGCGGAAGAAGTTCTGCCAAAAAAACGAGGCTCCGATGGCGGTGATGAGGGGGACCAGGCGGGGCGCCTTTCGCAGCGGTCGGTAGGCGATCCGTTCGGTAAGGACCGCAACCGAGACCGAGACTATCATCGAGGCGACGGCGATGATCAACAGTCCGACGACGGGGTTGCTGTCCAAGAAACCTGACTCGGACATCGGGATGGCGATGAAAACCGAAGTGGTGAAGATGCCCGACATGAAGAACTCGCCGTGGGCGAAATTGATCATGAAGAGGACGCCGTACACCAACGAATACCCGATGGCGATGAGTGCGTACAGGCTGCCCTGGGCGATGCCAAAGACCAGGAAATCCATCCACTGGCGGGATGAGTACGGGTTGTCGAGGATCGTTACGACCGTGCCCCAGATGACAACAATGATGATGCCGGCGCGCACGATCCAAAGGAAGACGTTAATGTAGTCGAGATTACCGAGGCGGCTGCGCATCGCTTGACTCCGACATAAGGGAGGGATGGACCCACGGGATCTGACATGGGTCCATCCCTATGAGTGAGCTTTCCATCAAGGTGAGTGTTTCACCCGGATGGAGCGAGACGCGTGCGGTTTACGGCCAGATTCGGACGTACTCGCCGTTTTGAAGCTGCGAAATGGAGATCTTCGGATCCGCACAGTCGCCGTACTGGTCGCAGGTCAGGTTGCCGGTGATGCCCGCGTAGTTCTGGGTGGCATACAAGCAGTCGCGCATCGCCTGGCGACCGATGTGGAGTGTGCCGTCGTCGTCCGACACACCGACCTTCTCGATGCAGTCGAAGATCATGTTGCTGGCATCGAAGGCATGTGCGTGGAACACGGACAGCGTGTCGGTCCCGTAGTTCGCCTTGTAAGCGTTCTTGAAGCGGTTGTAGAGATCACCCGTGAAAGAAATGTCGGGGCCGGAGAAGAGCATGCCTTCACCGGCGTCGCCGATCGCTTCGGCGGCGGCGTCGGAGATGCAGCCGTCGGCGGCGGAGATCACGGTGTCCTCAAGGCCCGACACTTCCTTCGACTGCTTGGCGAGCAGGGCACACTCGGCGGTGAAGATCGGGAAGTACAGAAACTCCGGAGGTCCGGCCGCCGAAACGGCGGTCAGCACCGGTCGCATATCCGTGTCCCCGACGTTGACGGCGGTGTACTCGACGAGCGTCCCGCCGAGCGCCTCGAAGGACTCGCGGAAGGCGTTCGCCAGACCTTCAGTGTAGGGGTCACCGTCGTGGATGGCGGCGGCCGTCTTCAAACCGAGGGTGTTGTAGGCATAGCCGGCGATGGCCGCGCCCTGCACCTTGTCGTTGTGCGCGGTGCGCAGGTAGCCTGGGTTCCAAGCGATGTTCGGGTCGGTCAGAACCGGCGAGGTGTTCGAGGGCGAGACCATGAAGTAGCCCGCCTCGGAGATCACCTTCGACATCGGCACGCCGGCGCCGGAGCAGCTCGAGGCGACGACGCCGATGATGGTCGGATCCGAGACGATCTTCTGTCCAGCGGCCTGACCGCCTTCGGCGTTGCAGCCATCGTCTTCGGCCTGGAGTTCGACGTCATGGCCGGCGACCTGGCCGCGGAATTCCATGGCGATCTCGACGCCGTATTGCGAGTCGAGGCCGAGGTCGGCATTCGCGCCGGAGATGACGAGCGCCGAGGCGATACGGATGGGTTCATCCGGCGCGTAGGTGACACAGCCGAGGGCGTCGGTGCATTCGAACGCGGCCGCGCCGCCGCAGGCTGAGAGCACCATACCGGCGACCACGAGCAGCGACATGAGAGCGAACAATCGTTTCATTGCTTCTTCCTCCTCCTGGAAGGTGCCCTGTCGTAACCGGGGCGTAGTTCAAAGCAAATTCGGACAAGTGCCTGACGGATTTGGCCGGGGCCCCTCCTTTCTTGTGGCGAAACAGTGGGTTCTTGGACCGACGATCGGTGTGGCATCCCCCATCCATCGGCGTGAAGCCACACTTCTACAAAAGCGTAGATACGAGATTCTATCCTTCCCCCAAGCCAATGTCAACTACCTGAATTCATGTTAGGCCGGAGGGCGTGGGCCTGCCGAGGAGGATTAACTCTCTGGGACGGCCACGGGCCCGGGTTTACCGGTAGGAAGATTCGGCGAGGTCCTCGATAAGAGCCGGTTGAGACAAGCGGTCACCTCCCGGGCGGGCGCGACCAGACGGCCATCCCGACAGTTACATCCGAGTGAACGCCAAAGGAGGGTTTCCGGGCAGCCCCGTAGGTCGACCCCCCCCTTTTGCCGTATCCCTCTTCACCTTGACGGGCGACTCGAGCCAAGCTAGGATCATAGTGGCGCAGAGGGCGCTTACTCGATGCGGATCGGCATGCTGGCCGATATCTATACGCCGCATGTCAGCGGCGTTACCAACCACATCCGTCTCAATTCACGCTTCCTCAAACAAGCCGGTCACGAGGTCTTCATCTTCACCTTCGGCGACCCAGAGCCGGGGGATGTGGAAGAGAACGTCGTCCGCTCCCCAGGTGTCCCCGTCGCCGACACGGGCGTGTACTTTGCCTTCAGCTACACGCGCACCGCGCGGCGTCTCATCCGCACGATGGACATCGTGCACGCGCATCACCCGTTCCTGAGCGGACGGTTGGCCCTGCGCTACTGTCGCCCCTATAACCTCCCCGTCGTGTACACCAACCACACCCGTTACGATCTGTACGCGCAGGCTTACCTCCCGGTCTTGCCCGACCAAATCGGGACGACCTTCTTGCAGGCCTACCTGCCGTCGTTCTGCCGCGAGGTCGATCTGGTGATTGCCCCTTCGCCAGGTTTGAAAACAGTCCTGCAGCAGATCGGCGTCGAGGCGCCGATCCAGGTGATCCCCAACGGGGTCGACCTCGAGCCTTACCGCAGGCGACTCGACCCTTTCCCGCGCAGCCGGTTCGGGGTGAGCCAGGAGGATGTGCTCTTGATCTTCGTCGGCCGCCTCGGGCCGGAGAAGAACCTGACGTTCCTGCTGCGCAGTTTCGCCGGGGCACATTCGGCCTATCCGAATACGAGTCTGCTTCTTGTCGGCGTTGGACCCGAGATGGACAACTTGAAGGACCTGGCCGAGAGGATCGGGCTGTCGGACCGCATCCGCTTCGCCGGGCTGGTGGATTACGAGCTTATCCCGCGTTACCTGGCTGCCGCCGACGCGTTCGTGACGGCCTCGGTGACCGAGGTCCATCCGCTCTCGGTCATCGAAGCGATGGCCTCGGGGCTTCCGGTCCTGGGGATCGAGTCGCCCGGCGTGAGCGATTCGATCGTCGATGGGCAGAACGGATTGCTGAGCCGAGACGACCTGGCTTCCTTCACGGCCAAGCTCAGCCTGCTTTTGGCCGATGCCCCCGGCCGCAGGCGAATGGCGCTCAACGCCCGCCGCTCGGCTGAGGCATACGACATCCAGCAGACTTCGACAATGGTGGCGCGTGAGTACGAGCGGCTTCATCTCCACCCGCCCAAGCGTGACCTCCGTTCGTGGCGGATGGGCGTCCGGAGATTGGTGGATCGTCTGTCGTGAGCAACCGAAGTCTGGGTGCCTGGGGGGAAGCGGTCGCCGTACGCCACCTGAAAAAGAAGGGATACTCGATCCGCGAGCGGAACTGGCATACCGCCCGTGGTGAGCTGGACCTGGTGGCAGAGGACGGGGAGACGATCGTCATCGTGGAGGTGAAAACCCGCGCCACCCGAACTTTCGGCCCGCCGGAGGAGGCCATCACGCCGGCCAAGCGTCGAAGCCTGCTGCGCACCGCCTGGATCTACATGGAGCGGAACGGGCTGATGGAGTCGGACTGGCGCGTCGATGTCATCGCCATCGAAGGCTCCCCGCGAGGTGGACTCGAGCGAATCGAGCATTACCAGAACGTCCTCGATGCAGAACCCGGCGTGCTGGGATGACGGCGGGCAAGCCGCTTGCTGCAATTCTCGGCTCCACGGCGGTCGGCAAGACGGAGCTTTCCATCCGTCTTGCTTCCCATTTCGACGGGGAGATCGTCTCGGCTGATTCCCGCCTCGTTTACCGAGGCCTGGACGTCGGCACCGCCAAGCCAACGGCCGAGCAACAGGCGGCCATCCCCCATCACCTGATCGACGTCACCGATCCGGACAGACTGTGGAGCCTGGCCACGTTCCGATCTGCGGCGCTTGAGGCGATCCAGGCCATCCAGGTCAGGCACAGGCTTCCTTTTCTTGTCGGAGGGACCGGCCAATACGTCCGTGCGATCCTGGAAGGGTGGTCGCCTCCGCCGGGGGCAAAGGACGAGGGTCTCCGGCGAGAGCTCGAGCGCTTTTCGGCGACGCACGGTCATGAGGCGCTTCACGCGCGCTTGGCGGAAATCGATCCGGTCTCGGCCGCGCGCATCGATTCGCGGAATGTGCGCAGGGTGGTGCGGGCGCTGGAGATCCACCGGCTGACGAATCAGCCTCCGAGTAGGGTCCGGCAACGAACCGAGACGCCATTCCGGAGCTTGAAGATCGTCCTATCCTTGCCGCGCGGCGAGCTCTACGCCCGGATCGACAACCGCTTGGAGAAGATGGTTGAGCAGGGTCTGGTGGACGAGGTGCGCGGCCTTCTGGCGCGCGGGTTCTCGCCCGACTTGCCGGCGATGTCGGCGATTGGTTATCGCCAAATCGTTGCCCATCTCCAGGGCAAGATGACGCTAGAAGAGGCTCTGGCCCAGATCCGCCGCGCCTCGCGCAGGCTCGTGCGGCACCAAGCGAATTGGTTCAAGGAAGACGATCCGGAGAATCATGTATTTGAGGCCCGGCCGGGTGTCGAAGAAGGGATCGTCGAGTTGATTCGGCGCTGGCTAGAAAGCAAGATCATGGAATGACAGTCCCCCCCGTGAATTGTTGCGTCACACCGAAGCCCAACTTGCGGGGGAGTCCGGATTGGCGCAGCTCCTCCGGTGTGACATCATGAGGATTCCTCGGCCGCCTTGTGATTTCGCAGCTAACTAGATGGCTCGGAAAGAGGACCTAGAGCGCGGGCAATACGAGCCACGCCAGTGCCGCCAGTCCGGCGGTGACCGGGATCGTCAGCAGCCACGCAACGAGCATGTCGCGCAGAATCATCCAGCGCACCTGGCTGATCCGCTCGGCTGCCCCGACTCCCATGATGGCCGAGCTCATTACCTGCGTCGTGCTCACCGGTCCGCCCAGCAGCGCCGCGCCCAGAATCACCGACGCGCCGGCAATCTGGCTCGTGAACCCGTGGATCGGCCGGATCCGAAACATCTTCCCTCCGAGGGTCCGGATCAGGCGCCATCCGCCTAGCGATGTCCCCAAGGCGATGGCGGAAGCACTGACTGCGACCACCCACAGCGGCACAGCGAAGTGGTCCAGCCTCCCCGATACGACCAACCCGAGTGTGATCACCCCCATCGTTTTCTGACCATCATTCGTGCCGTGGCTCAATCCCAGGCCGACTAACGTCAGGACCTGAAGGCGCCGGAAGAGGTTGTTGATGCTGGGCGCGGCTCCCCTCCCCAACCAAAGGGTGATCTGCATGATCACAAACCCAGTGAGCAGACCGAGGGGGGGTGAGACCAGTAGAGCGATCAGAATCTTCACCAGCCCGGGGATGAGGACGACCCCCGGGCCGTTGGCCACGATCGCCGCGCCGATGAGCCCGCCAACCAGCGCGTGCGACGAGGAGGAGGGGATCCCCAAATACCACGTAACCAAGTTCCACACAACCGCCGACAAGAGGGCGGAGATGACGACGCTCGTATGCAAGAGATCGATGTCCACGAGGCCGTCGCCGACGGTGGTCGCAACCGCAACCCCGAACAAGAAAGGCCCGGCGAAATGCGCCGCGGCCGCGATGAGGAGCGCCGGCCGCGGCGGCATCGCACCGGAGAAAATCACTGTGGCGACGATGTTCGAGCTGTCATGGAATCCATTCAAGAAGTCAAAGACAAGGGAAAGCCCGATCAGCAGCACCAGCGCCAGGGGGATGTCGAGGTTCATGAGGCGGGAGCATACCAGAGGGTGAGGGAGTGAGTCAACTTGCATCCACCGCCGGCCCTTGTCAACACGATTCCCCTGCGTCTGCTGATCGCGAGAAGGCCAGTCAACTGCCGGCGGGGAGGCAGGAGGAGGCGTGGCCCGCTCTAGTAGTTGGCCGCCGGTGCGCGGTCTCACGTCTCGAGCTCAGATCTCCTCGCCGTCGCAGATGAACGCCCGATCGCGTCGGCGATAGCGTGGACCGATAGGACGGTCAGGCTGATTGCCAAAGCGGGCCAGAGCGCCGCCCACGGCGCGCCGATCAGATCGACCCGGCCGGCGTTGAGCATCGCACCCCACTCGGGCACGGACGGGTCCCCGCCGAGGCCAAGGAACGTCAGGGTGATCGTCCCCATCAGCGCCCAGGCATAGTGCGTCGCCATGATCGAGACGAGCTGCGGCCGCGAGTTGGGAAGGACATGACGAATAGCAATCCATAATGGGTCGGCTCCGAGGGCCGCCGTAGCCGCGATGAATCCACCCTGCTTCACCTGGAGGAACACCGAGCGCGCCAGCCGAGCGAACCCGGGCGCGCCGCCCACTCCAACCGCCAGCACCACTGCCGGAAAACCCGGACCGATTGCGGCTACGAGAAGCATCGCCAGAAGCAGTCCCGGGATGGCCAACGCGGAGTTGGCGATCCACACGATTGCGCGATCAGCCCACCCCCCGGCCATCGCAGCAGCCAGTCCGGCCACCCCGCCGGCCAGGATGGTCAATGAGACGGCGAGGACCGAAGCGCCCAGGCTGAGGCGTCCGCCGAAAAGCATGCGCGACCACAGATCGCGGCCAAGCGAGTCGGTACCCAAAGGCGCGCCCGCGGAAGGCGGAGACAGCGGATCGGCGACAGGTTGGAGGGGGTTGTGCCCCGCCAGGATAGGCGCAAAAAGACTTAGCGCGACCACCAATGACAGCCAAACTCCAGGGAGCGCGATCGGCACGCGCCTTCTCATGCTTGACGTCTCAACCGAGGGTCGATTGCCAAAGCCAGCAGGTCAGCCAGGACATGGCCTGCTGTGTACAGAAGCGCGGCCAGCACGACGATACCCTGGGCGACAGGGAAGTCGCCACGCAGTATCGAGGCCACGAGGAGCCGGCCGAGGCCAGGCCTGGAGAAGACGGTTTCCGTGACGACTGTGCCGGAGAAGAGGAAACTCGCCTCGAGCGCGGTCAGCGAGACAACCGGGGGCAGGGCTGGGCGCAGGGCGTGCCACAAGAGGCGAAAGCCGACGGCGAACCCTCTGGCCTTCGCCGCCAACACGTACGGCCGCGCCAGGCTCTCGGCGAGGCCGGTTTGTACAAGTCGGGCGATCCCTCCGGAGGAGGCAAACCCGAGAACAAGGGCCGGGAGGGCAAGCTGTTGGAGCCCGGCCACGGAGGGCGCTCCCGGAGAGTTGTGGAAGAAGACATTCAGGATCACGATGCTGGCGACGCCAGTGACGGCAACCGGCAGAGTCAGCGCTAGGCTTGACAGTACGCTGGCCAGATCGCCGACCGACTTGCGGCGCGACCAGGCAGCCGTAACCCCGAGGAGCAATCCGAGGATGAGTGCGACCGCCAGCCCGGCCGAAGCCAGCGCAGCAGTTGGCGGGATCTGCTCCCCGATTACGATCGAGACGTTCCGCGAAGTGTAAAGCGACACGCCAAGATCGCCGCGAAGCAGGCCGACCAGGAATCGTATGTACTGAGTCCACAGGGGAAGGTCCAGCCCAAGCGTGTGGCGCAATGTGGCGGCTTGATCGGGCGAGGCCAGACCTTGCGCCAGCAAGTTAGCGACAGGATCGCCTCCGGTTGCTCGTAAGGCGAAAAACGTCAAGCTGACAGCCGCCCAGGCTGTCAGCAGCCCTTCCAGAATCCGCCTGATGATGGCCGCTAACGGGCCAGGCTCAAATCGATCAGAAGGGGGAACCATCCCTGGTAGCCGAAATGAAGTCCTTGTACACGCCGGTTGAACCCGACGAGGTCGACGTAGTCGCGGATTGGCAGGATCAACGCTTCATCGGTGACGATCTCCGAGACCGCCCCGTAGAGTCGCCGCCGCTCATCCGGATCGTCTGTCACCTGGGACGCCCGATCCAGGAGAAGGTCCAGCTGAGGATCTTCGTACCCTGTCCAGTTGTACAATCCGTCGCTGCGGAAGAACGAGCGCAGCAGGTCGGGATCCGCGCCAAACGTGTAGTAGGCGATTGCGTTGTATCCACCGGCGGCTTGAAGCTCCTTGAGCTGTCCGAAACCGGGGGCGATGGTCAACTCAACTCGCGCACCCAGATTTCTCCACGCCGCCTCGATTAGCTGTCCGACCTCCGGGTTCGACCCCCAGGCAGGCACAACGACTTTGAGCTCGAGGGGGACACCATCTCTTGAAAGCACCCCCTCGTCACCGGCCACCCAACCGGCCTCCGCCAGGATGTTCAGGGCTTGCTCGACGTCGTAGTCCGGCAGAGCTGGGTCGGAGCCGAATCCATCGGTACCTGCCGCCAGCGGGCCGGAGGCGACGGGCGAATAATCTCCGAAGACCGTCTTCACTATCGTCCGACGATCGACGCTCATGATCAGCGAGCGGCGGAGTTGCAGGTCGTCTGTGGGGGGTTGACGCGTGTTGAACATGAGCTGGAGCGGCTGGCCCGGGATGGTCACCGGAATCAGGTCGAACTCCTGAGACTGATCGATCCGAGCCGCATCGCGCGGCGGTAGCTCTCCGATAATATCGACCTGTCCGGCCTGCAGGGCGAGCATGCGCGTGGCCGGATCCACGTAGAACTTGAAGACGAAGGAATCGATCGGCGCTTCCGGTTGCTTATATATGGAAGGAGCCCAGTCATAGGCCTGGTTACGGGCCAGAGTTAAATGATCATCGGGGATGTACTCGACAAAGCGATAGGGTCCGGTTCCGACCTGATGGAACTGATACTCGGCTGGCCCCCACTGATCGAGCGCCGCGGGGGAGGCCATCCCCAGGTAGACCTGGGAGAGCGAGTCGAGCAGAGGTGCATACGGTTCCGCCAGCCGCAGACGGACGGTGTGATCGTCCACGGCTGTCACCTCCTCGAGAGAGCCCAGCATGAAGGCCGCCCGCTGAGAGTGGTTGTCTGGATTGAGGATGTAATCGAGATTGGCTACGACGGCTTGCGCGTTGAACGGGGTTCCATCGTGGAATCTGACATCACGCCGAAGGGAGAACGTGTATTCGAGCCCGTCTTCGGATATTTCCCAGGTCTCGGCCAGACCGGGAACGAAGGCGCCGCTCTCGGGGTCCTGGAACACGAGCGTGTCGTAGACCGAGCTCAAGGGAATGCCGAGCTCGAGCGAGGCGTTGAGGTGTGGATCGATTCCGGTCGGGGAAAGCGTGAGACCGTAGGTGACGACGCTTTCGGCAGGCGGTTCCGAGGAGCCGCAACCGAATGCTAACGCGCCGAGGACGGCCGTCATGATCAGGCCCGAGAGTCTGAGAGGTGTTTTGTTCACGTTCCTCGGGCCAGGACCATTGCGCCGATCAGCCCGGCATCGTCGCCGAGCGCCGCCGGGACGACTCTTAAGTTCTTCAGGAACGCCGGGTGCATGATGTGGGCGCGCAGGGCGAGTAGCATGGGTTCGAAGAGCAGGGAGCCGATTGTGGACACTCCGCCCCCGATCACAATGACCTCGGGGTTGAACGCGTGCACCAGACTGGCGAGTTGCCTCCCGATAATCTCGCCGGCTTCCTCGACCACCGCCCTGGCCAGCAGATCGCCGCTGTTGGCGGCGCGCCCGACGGCTTCGGCCGTGATCTCGGCCGGCGGCCCTTTAGCGTCGATCAGGCTGGTACGCTCTCCGGCAGCGATGCGTTCCCGAGCTTTGCGAGCGATCGCCGGGCCGGCGGCCTCGGCTTCCAGGTGGCCGTGTTGGCCACAGCCGCACAAGGCGCCACCGGGATTGACGAGCATGTGTCCAAGTTCTCCGGCGAGACCGTTGGCGCCGAGGACAAGTCGCCCGTTAGCGATGACCCCACCGCCGATGCCGGTGCTGATCGTTAGATACAGCATGTCGTCGGATCCGCGCGCCGCCCCGTATCGCCACTCGGCCAGGGCGGCCACATTGGCGTCATTTCCCAAGATGATTGGGACGTTGAAGTGCTGCTGGAGGAGTGCTTTGAGAGGGATGTCCAACCAGCCGGGGACGTTTGGGGCATCGAAGACCACACCCTCGACCGGATCGAGCGGGCCGGGGACTCCGACGCCGATCCGCAGGTCATGGCGGTCAGCGGGCGCCACCTGCTCAATGGTCTGGATGATGCGGTGGAGGACAGCTTGCGGACCCTCGTGGGTAGGCGTGGGGATCTTCGTCTGAGCTTTGGGATGGGGGTGATCATCGGGGAAGTATGCCGCCCTCAGGTTTGTGCCCCCAAGATCGACGGCAACGACGGTCACCATGTCGGCAGTATAACATAAGGGGAGGCAGCACTCTCTGCGTGCGGCGGGCGCGACTCGCCTCTTCGCCGGGAGGCCATTGAGGGGCATGCTTAGGCTCTCACCTATCGATCCGACGGACCAGCATCCCGAATCAACCTCGAACGGGTTAGAATGAACTCGGATGACCGAAGACCTGAGCCCCGTTCGTCGCCAGTACCTCGAACTCAAGCGTCAGCATCCGGACGCGATCCTGTTCTTTCGCCTCGGAGACTTCTACGAAACCTTCGATGAGGATGCCAAAGTCGCCGCGCGCGAGCTCGACATCGTCCTGACCTCGCGCAATGTCGCCAAGGGCACACGCATCCCCATGGCGGGGGTCCCGCATCACGCCGTAGAAATCTACCTGGCAAAACTCATCGAGAAGGGCTACCACGTCGCCATCTGCGAGCAGGTCGGCGATGCGCCGGTGCGCGGCCTGTTCCCACGTGAGGTCGTTCGTGTAGTCACCCCGGGCACCGTGGTAGAGCCGGGGCTGCTCCCGGGAGATGCCAACAACTATCTGGCGGCGGCGTTGGCCGAGGGAGAGGCCATCGGTGTCGCTTTCGCTGACGTCAGCACCGGGGAGTTCAGCGCCGCCCAAATAGATGGCCACGATCCGGGGAGTTCCCTCCGGCGGGAACTCGGCCGGCTGATGCCGGCGGAAATCCTGGTCCCCGAAACCTCTGAGATAGAGACCGGCGGCATCGGGTTCCTGACTCGACTCCCCGACTGGCAGTTCGACGGGGAACGCAATCTCGAGCGACTCCAGCGCCAATTCAATGTGATCACCCTGGATGGCTTCGGTCTCGGAGAGAAGCCTCTTGCGGCGCGCGCCGCAGGCGCGATCCTCGGCTATCTCGAGGAGACCCAGCCGGCTGCTCTCAAACTCCTCACGGCGGTGACGACCTATTCCTCCGACGAGTTCATGACGGTGGATCCGGCGACGCGGCGCAACCTGGAATTGACGCAGACACTTCGCTACGGCGAGGAACGCGGCTCGCTGCTGGGCTCGCTGGATATGACCGTCACACCGATGGGCCGCCGGCTGCTACGGCAATGGATCAATCGACCGTTGCTCGATGGGGACGAGATCAACCAGCGCCTCGATCAACTGCACGCTCTCATCGACGACGGGGTGTGGAGGGCCGAGGTTCGCAGTGCCCTCAACGGTCTGGGGGATCTCGAGCGCATGGCCAATCGTGCCGCCGCTCAGATGGCCACCCCCCGCGATCTCGGATCGTTACGAGAACTCCTGGCTCGGCTGCCCCCCATCCGGAGTCTATTGGAAGCCGGAGGCGGATCAGCCCTACTGTCGATCGGGGAGGCGCTTGATCCCTGTCAGGACTTGTACGAGTTGTTGGCGGCGGCGCTGGCCGACGACCTCCCGGCGACGCTGACGAACCCCGGTGTCATTCGCCCGGGTCATTCGGAGCTGTTGGACAGCGTCGTCCAATCATCGAAGAGCTCACGCGATTGGATCGCTGGGTTGGAGAACGCCGAGCGCAGCCGTACGGGGATCAAGACCCTCAAGGTCGGCTACAACAAGATCTTTGGGTACTTCATCGAGGTCACCAAAGCCAATGCCCGCCTCGTGCCGGATGAGTACATCCGCAAGCAGACTCTTGTTTCGGCCGAGCGGTACATCACTCCGGAAATGAAGGAGGCCGAGGCCCAGGTGCTGACGGCCGAGGAGCGGATCCGCACGCTCGAGGCGGAACTGTTCCACGAGCTGTGCCATCGGGTTGGAAACGAGTCGAAGCGGTTGTTGGGCACGGCCAGGGGACTCGCCCGCCTGGACGTGATCGCCGGTCTGGCGGAAGTGGCGGTCCGCAAGGGCTACGTGCGACCGGAAGTGGTTGACGAAGATGTGCTAGAGATCCGGGAAGGACGCCATCCTGTCGTCGAAGACCATCTGCGAGGGGCGCGGTTCGTACCGAATGATGCCGTGTTCGAAGAAGGCGAGCGCGTGCGGGTGATCACCGGCCCCAACATGTCCGGCAAGAGCACGTATCTACGGCAGGTGGCGCTGATCGTCTTGATGGCGCAAATGGGCAGCTACGTGCCGGCGCGTTCGGCCACAGTCGGCCTGACGGACCGTCTGTTTACCCGGATTGGCGCCCAGGATGAGATCCACGCCGGCCAATCGACCTTTATGGTTGAGATGGTCGAGACGGCTAACATCCTGCACAACGCCACCCGGCGCAGCCTGCTCATCCTGGACGAGATCGGACGCGGGACGAGCACGTACGATGGTCTGTCGATCGCCTGGGCCGTGGCCGAGTACATCCACAATCATCCCCGCCTGCGTGCCCGGACGTTGTTCGCCACGCACTTCCACGAATTGACCCGGCTGGCAGAGCTGCTGCCGGGCGTGCGCAACTACAATGTCGCTGTTTCAGAAGAGGGTGGGCAGGTGGTGTTCCTGCACAGGATCGTCCCGGGAGGCGCCGATCGGTCCTACGGGATCCACGTGGCACAGCTGGCCGGGCTGCCCCGCCCGGTCATTAATCGTGCCCAGGAGATCCTCACCGATCTCGAGTCGGACTCCACCAAGGCCAGGGCTCAAGACCATGAGCCGTCGCGCCAGCTCCGGTTTTTCCCGGAGACGAATCCGATGCTCGACTCGCTACGCGCGTTGGATATCGCCTCGCTCACCCCGCTCGAGGCGCTCAACAAACTGTACGAGTGGCAGAAGCGGTTTTTACCCCCCGAAGAAGAAAGCTAGACAGGACCGAAAGTCCCCCCCCCGCTAACAACATGCGGGGCGGACGGCCCTCTTGTCCCCCTCCCCCGGCCAGACGCGATCGCTCAGTCCTGGCACGCCTTTGCTGGGGGAGGGGGTGTGTGTTGAAGTGAGGCGGGGGCGGCGAACCCGCCCCAGCCTCACTTCAACGTTATCTAACTGAGCCGGGAGATCACATTGTAGAGGATCGAACCCCGTCGGTGTGGGGCGGGCTCGGACCCTCCGCCCCATCCTCGTTTCAACGGTTCATTCCCGAAATCGAACTGTCGCTGTAGTGGGGTTGGTGCCACCAGAACCTGGACGGGGGACTCACCCCCTTCGGCCTACGCCGGCATGTCGGGGTATTCTTCCCGAACGGCGGGCGCGTCTTGAGTCCCCAGCTCTTGCAGCAAGTCCGAGATCAGGGCGGCCTTCTCCTCGGCATCCCGCCGGGACCATGTTCGAGTCTTGACCTCAAGAAACCAGCTTTCCAGCTCTGGCATGCGGACCTGATCGATGTTGACGAAGAACTCCACGCCTTTGTGACGGACAAGCCAGCGCAGTCGTTCCTTGTGGATCTCGATTTCGCCGGAGGGCTTGAAGTACTCCCGGTAGAACCGCAGGCCGTGAGTCGCCGGCGCCAGGAATCGCGAGCGCGAGAGCAGCACGGAATTGGGAAACTCCTTCTCGGCCGCCGGACCGGTCAGCGTCAGGCGATATCGGACCTTGGACACATTCCCGTCGGCGCTGATGAACTCGTCCTCACGGTGCCGCAGGCGGCCTTGCGCATCATCCTTGAACAAGAAGTACGTGTCATACTCCTGATAGTGCGCCCGCCGGACGATCTCGAAACTCTCATTGGTCAAGGCTTGAATGACCGGCGCCGGATCGTCGAGGCGGACTTTGATCTGTACCTCGTAGCTCTCCTCCTGCACCGCCCCTTCGATCGCCACGAGTTTCGATAGGATCGATTCCTCGCGTTCGATCAGGAATGTGTCGATCCGGGCGGCATATGCAGCGGCGGCTTCCAACAACGGCTTCTGATCGATCGTCAGCAACTCCCGGTGGCGCATCAGCCAACGCCCGTTGACCATGACATCGGTGACGTCAGTCGACTTCATAGCATAGACGAGCCTGGCATAGACGGCATCGGGCTCGCGGCCGAATTGCGGCGTGTTATGGAGGGTGTCGGGGTCGAGCAGCACAAGATCGGCCCGCTTCCCCGGCTCGAGCGAACCGATCAGATGTCCGAGGTGGAGTGCTTGCGCCCCCAGACGGGTGCCCATGGCAAACGTGACTCGGGCCGGCAGAGCGGTTGGATCGCCGCTGTGACCCTTGGCGATGAAACTTGCCAAGCGGAGCTCGTCAAACATGTCCAGATCGTTGTTCGAAGCCGGTCCGTCGGTCCCAATCCCGACACTCAACCCAGCCTGGAGCATGTCCACGACGGGGGCGAAGCCAGAGGCCAACTTGAGATTGCTGGAAGGATTATGGGCGACGCCGGCGCCGGCGTGAGCCAGACTGTTGATCTCCCCATCGTCGATGTGCACGCAATGGGCGGCCAGAAGCTTGGTCTTGAGCAAGCCTTGTTTTTTCACCCACGGGACAACGGGCATGCCGTACTCATTGCGCCACTGCTCCACTTCTTGGAATGTCTCGGAGATGTGGATGTGAAGCGGAACGTCGAATTCGATGGCCAGCTCAGTGCACGCCCGCAGGATGTCCGGCGTGCAGGTGTAAGGCGCATGCGGCGCGACCGAAGGGACGATCAGAGGATGGCCCTTCCATGTCTGAATGAACTCGCGGGCCGCGGCCAGGGAATCCTCGTACGAAGCGGCATCCGGCGCAGGGAACTTGAGGACGGTCTGAGAGCAAACGGCGCGCATGCCGGCCTCGGCCGTCGCCTGCGCCACGGCCTCTTCGAAGTAGTACATGTCGGCGAAGCAGGTCACCCCGCCGCGGATCATTTCGGCACATGCCAGCAGCGCCCCCAAACGACAGAAGTCGGGAGAGACGAACTCGCGCTCGACCGGCATCATGTATCCGAGCAGCCACACGTCGAGCCTGCGATCGTCGGCCAGGCCCCGCAGAAGAGTCATCGGGACGTGCGTGTGAGCGTTCACCAGGCCGGGGATGACGATCCTGCCTTCACAATCGACCGTTTCTCGGGCGACAAATGAGGCTGGCAAGTGCTCGCCTTCGCCGACCGCGGTAATCGAGTCGCCGGTCACGGCTAAGGCCCCATTCTGGATGATGTGGTAACTGTCATCCATCGTCACGATCGTGGCGTTCTTGAGAATCAAGTCAACGTCCGGCATGGTCTGCGTCTCCCCGTGTTGGGCCGATTATACAAGGGGAGGCCTGGGGCTGCCGAACAGCTCGGCCGGCGGCGGCTCTGTGCAGTGTTCTGCTCCGAGAGCGGAAGTGGATATAATCGCATCGGAGGAAACCCATGCGGGCCGTCGACATCATCAGCAAGAAACGAGACGGAGGCGAGCTCACGCGTGAGGAAATCGACTTCTTTGTCGAAGGCTTCACCCATGACGAGATCCCGGATTATCAGGCCGCCGCTTGGGCGATGGCCGTCGTCCTGCGGGGCATGACCCCGCGTGAGACCTACGATTTGACCCAGGCCATGATCGCCTCGGGTGAGAGGTTGGACCTGAGCCAGATCGCACGCAGGCCCGTGGATAAACATTCCACCGGCGGGGTCGGAGACAAGACGACGCTAGTCATCCAGCCGATCGTCGCCGCCGCCGGTGTGCCCTTGGGGAAGATGTCGGGGAGGGGATTGGGCTTCAGCGGTGGAACGCTGGACAAGATGGAGTCGATCCCCGGCTACAAGAGCGATTTGACCGCAGGGGCGTTTCTCCGCCAACTGCGTGAAATCGGTCTGGTCTTATGCGGCCAGACGGCCAAGCTGGCCCCGGCAGACGGGAAGTTGTATGCGTTGCGCGATGTGACCGGGACGGTCCCTTCGGTGCCGTTGATCGCTTCATCGGTGATGTGCAAGAAGATCGCCGGCGGGGCCAAGGCTCTCGTCCTCGACGTGAAGGTGGGGTCGGGGGCGTTCATGTCCTCCGTGCGAGACGGCACGCGGCTGGCCCGTCTGATGGTAGACATCGGACGGCGGGCAGGGATGCAGGTTATCGCCCTCATCTCAGACATGAACCAACCCCTGGGCCACGCCGTCGGGAACGCCATCGAGGTGCGCGAAGCCCTGGACACGCTGCGCGGGGGAGGGCCGGCCGACTTCCGTGAACACTGCCTGGCCGTCGCCGGCCACCTGATTCAGCTTGGTGGCGCGGCGCCGTCGCACGCCGCAGCGAAACGCCTGGCCAGGGACATGCTCGCCGGCGGAGAGGCGCTGGACAAGTTCCGCCGGCTGGTCCGCGCGCAAAGCGGCGACGAGCGCTACATCGAAGAACCGGACAGGTTACCGACTGCGTCTATTCGCAAAGCAGTCCCTTCGCCGCGCCAGGGATACCTGGCGGAAATCAATGCCCTTCAGGTCGGGATGGCAGCGGTCATCTTGGGGGCAGGTCGGTCGAAAAAGGGGGAACCGATTGACCACGCGGTCGGGATCGTCGTCCATCACAAAGTCGGCGACCGGGTGAAAAAGGGGGAGCCGCTCTTCACGGTTCACGCCAATGATCCGGCGAAGGCCGAAGAGGCGACCGAGCAAGTGCTCAAGGCGCATGTCTTCAGCCGTTCTCCAGTCGACCCCCTCCCGCTTTTCTATCGCACGCTGCGAAGTTGAGAGAGCCCGCAGTGGTCCCGAGGCCAGCACGCGTGATTCCATGGAAAGGCGAAACGCCGCCGACCCTGCCTGCCATCGAGAGAGTGTTGCAGGCCGAGGGGTTATCGGTATCCACCTGGTCGAACGGCCCGGGTGACCGGTACAACGCCCACAGCCATGGCTACAGCAAGGTCATCTACGTCGTAGACGGCTCGATCACGTTTGGTCTGCCCGTGACCGGAGAGCACCTCGACTTGCGCGTCGGAGACCGGTTGGAGCTGGAAGCTGGCGTGATGCATGACGCCGTCGTCGGGCCGGAGGGCGTGCTCTGCCTCGAAGCCCATCGTTGAAAGGCATGCGACAAAGTGCCCAACTGGCGGCCAGGAAGTCAATTCGTGCCTGAGGGCTCGTCCGAAGGGAACCTGCGCGTACTGGTTGTCGCCGACGATCCGCTGGTACGGGCAGGCCTCAAAGCGCTCCTTGAGGGATTCCCCGCATTTAACGTCGTCGGGCAAATTGGCCCAGGGACCGGGCTGGAGCAAGATCTCCAGGCGTATTCCCCCGAGGTAGTGGTCTGGGACCTGGGCTGGGAGGGGGAGGGCGGTCTCGATCCGCTGAACGAGGCGGATTGGTCGGACCTACCTCTGGTGGTGCTCCTGTCGGACGGAAAACTCGCCAGGGGCGCTTGGACCGCCGGCGCCCGCGGGGTCCTTCCCAGAGACGTCAGCGCCGCACGTCTTGCGGCGAGCCTGTCAGCGGTCGTCGAAGGTCTGGCGGTGATTGATCCCGCGATGGTCTTCCCCCTAATTCCGGGAGAGGCGGCCGCGAAGTCGGGGCTGATCGAGCCCTTGACGGCTCGAGAACTGGAAGTGTTGCGGCTGATGGCAGACGGGTTGCCGAACAAGGCGATCGCCGTCCGGCTCGAGATCAGTGAGTTCACGGTCAAGTTCCATGTGAATTCCATCCTGGGTAAGCTTGGTGCTCAGAGCAGGACCGAGGCGGCGATGAACGCCGCGCGGATGGGGTTGATACCACTCTGAGCTACTCTGGTTGACAGGGCCTTGCTTGTCGTTGGTCGGAGCTGCAATCAGGGTAAGTCCGCGGAGGGAAGGGGAAACTCGTCGAACTGGGGCCGTCCTTAGGGCGGCCCATTCTGCGCCGAGGACGGCGCCCTTGAACCGCACAAGGGCAGGCAGGGAGCGAGAATATGGACGCTCGGGCCGCCGTCCTCGGCGGCCCGGATTGTCCTGCCTGTCCTCGTGTTCTTCGAGGGCGTCGGGGACGGCGCCCTTGAAAAGCACAAGGGCAGGCAGGGAGCGGGACGATGGGCGCTCGGGCCGCCGTCCTCGGCGGCGCCGGGAGCGGGTAGATAAGATGCTCGGGCCGCCGTCTTCGGCGGCCCGGTCTGCACTGCTCAGGGTGGGGGAGATGGGCACTCGGACCGTGACTGCCGGATGGACTGTTCCCCTCCTGATCGAATGGAGGATATGCAGCCACTCTCCAGTAGCTAAACTGGATCCAGTCAAAGCGCATGCGCGGATCGCTCCGAACGCTGGGAATGGGTGCCGTCGCAGTTCAAGTTCAGGTGAAGAAAAGGGAGGGTGGAAATGGCAATGCTCACAGATTTGTCGCAGGCCCTGGCCGAGACCGTCGAGAAGGCGGGCACGAGCGTCGTGCGTGTCGATGGCCGCCGGCGTCTCCCGGCAAGCGGGATAGTGTGGAACGCCGAGGGCGTGATCATCACTTCCCATCATGTCCTCGAAAGCGACGAGGGGATTCAGGTGGGCTTCCCGAACGGCGAGACGGTTCCTGCCGAACTGGTCGGGCGTGATCACACTACTGACCTTGCAGTCTTGCGCGCGCAGACCGGCGGGCTGAGTGCCCCCAAATGGATGAAGACGGAAGACCTGCGAGTCGGGAACCTGGTGTTGGCGCTTGGCAGGCCGGGTGAGTCGGTCCTGGCGACGATGGGGATCGTCAGTGCAATCGACGGCGGATGGCGGACGCCGGCCGGGGGCATGCTCGACCACTACTTGCAGACCGATGTGGTGATGTATCCCGGATTCTCCGGAGGGCCTCTGGTCGACGTCGCCGGCCGGGTAATCGGGCTCAACACTTCCGGGCTCTTGCGCGGTATCAGCCTGACCATCGGCGCCACGAGCCTTCAGCAGATCGCCGAGATGCTGCTCACGCATGGCCGTGTCCGGCGCGGATACTTGGGCGTCGGAGCCCAGCCGGTCCGTCTGTCGGCCGGGGCGCAGGAGGAAATTGGGCGCGAGATCGGCCTGCTGCTGGTCTCGGTCGAGCCCGAGAGCCCAGCCGAGAAGGGCGGGCTCATCCTGGGGGATGTGATCATCGGCATCGAAGGCGATCCGGTCCAGAGCCTGGACGACTTGATGGGCGGTTTGGGCGGCGAGAGGGTCGGAGAGTCGACCCAGATCACAGTCCTCCGAGGCGGAGTGGTGAAACAAGTCAGCGTGGTACCGGGTGAGCGACCGGAGTGGAGGCCAAAATGGAAGCGTGGCTCGAGAGGCTGAACGAGGAACTGGCCGAGGTCATCCAGCGTGCGCGTGAGTCACTCGTCCGGATCCGAACCTCGCGGCACGGGGCCGGATCGGCGACGATACTCGGGGAGGGCGGCCTGCTGGTGACGAATGCCCATGTCGTGCGCAGGCCGGAGGCCGAAGTGACTTTGCAGGATGGCCGAACGCGGACGGCGAGCTTGCTGTCGTATGACGAGGCGGCCGACCTGGCGGCTTTCAAGGTGGATGACGAGGGCCTACCGGCGCTTGTCCTGGGTGATTCGCGATCCTTGAGGCCGGGGGACCTAGTCGTGGCCCTGGGTGATCCGTGGGGCGTCGCCGGCGCGGCCACGGCCGGGATCGTCATCGGAGCCGGGGCCGGTTGGCCGGAGATGCCGGCCTCGGGTCGGGATTGGGTCGTCGCTGACTTGCACCTGCGCCCGGGCAACTCCGGCGGACCACTCATCGACGCGCGCGGCAGGCTGGTCGGGATCAACACTATGATGACCGGCCCGGATGTCGGGGTTGCCGTCCCGTCGCACGTCATCCAGGGATTCCTGCACCGATCGGGGCTGACGGGTCCGATTGAGATCGTCTAAGGAGAGAGGGGACAGGTTCCCCCGGCTGTCTCAGAGGTTTTCGATCTTCACCGGCTCGAGGTGCTCGCTCAAGCCGAAGCCCAGGACCTGTGAGTAGAAGTAGAGCTCCGCTTCGAGTGCCCGTTGAACAGTCTCTGATCGTCGGAAACCATGTTGCTCTCCTTCAAATGCGATGTAGGCAAAGGGCAGGCCTTTCTTCCGAAGGGCTTCGACCATGATCTCGGCCTGTGACGGTGGGACGATCTTGTCCTCAAGGCCGTGGAAGAGAATGATCGGACACGAGATCTGGTCGGCGAAGTGGATCGGCGAGCGGGCGCGATAGGTCTCTCTCGCTTCGGGGTAAGCCCCGACCAGGCTGTCCATATAGCGGGCTTCGAACTTGTGGGTGTCCGTCACAAAGGGCTCGAGGTCGGCGACACCATAATAACTGGCGCCACCGGCGAAGACGTTGTCGAAGGCCAGGGCGCACAGCGTTGTGTAACCTCCGGCGCTCCCGCCTCGGATCAGCATCCGCCGTCCGTCGACCTCACCATGCTCGGCGAGGTAACGGGCGGCGTTGATGCAGTCGTCCTTGTCGACGATGCCCCACATCCCGTTCAACCGCATGCGATAGGCGCGCCCGTACCCGGTGCTGCCGCCATAATCCACGTCGACAACGCCGAACCCTCGACTGGTCCAATACTGGATCCCCAACTGCAGATGTGATCGTGTAGCCGAGGTCGGCCCCCCATGGCTGATGACGATCAACGGTGGTCTCTCCCCCTCGTTTCCAGTGAAATCGCGGTTGGCCGGGGGATAGAACAGGGCATGGGCGAGAGCGCCTCCTTCTGTAGGGTAGCTAATCGGGTGCGGGATCGAAATGAAGGCCGGATCCACCGTGAGTTCGAATGCGGTGTAGATCACCTCGACCTTCCCGGTTGAGAGGTCCAGAAGCCGGACGGATTGAGTATCCGTGGCGGATCCGGCGATGAAGCCAATTCGACCCGATCCGCCAACGATGAATTGCGGTGGATAGAAGGAAGTCAATCCTGTCTCGATCGGCTCGACTGAGCTGCCTCCAGGTCGTATCCGTCCCAGGTGATCGAATCCATCCTTCGAGTAGGTGCACACGATCGCCCCGTCCGCGGCAAAGCAGTAGCGAGTGAATCCGAGCTGCCAGAGCGCGGTTCCGAAGTCCGCTTCGAGAGTCGGCAGTGCTTCCACCTCGTGGTCAGTGGTCCGATAGAGAGACCACCATCCACTGCGATCGGATACAAAATGCAGTTCGCTCGACGGGCTCCACTCCGGCTGGAAGAGGGACTCACCTGGGCCGCCGGCCACGATCTCCGGTCTTTCGACGGAGCCATCCGAGTGGAGTGCTGCCACCCAGACTTCCGTGCCGTCCCATGGCATTTGAGGGTCGTCCCAGGCTATCCATGCCAGACGCGACCCGTCCGGGCTTGGACGCGGGCAAGCGTAGAAATCTCTGCCAGAGGCGACGATCGCCGGTTCGCTGGAGCCGTCGGCCGGAACGGAGACCAGTTCGTTCATCACCTGGCCGCCATCAAGGTGGCGTTCCCGGACGCAAACAATGAATCTGCCGTCGGCGATTACTCGCCCGTCCGAGTAGCGGTCGGACCTTGGCGAAGGAGGCTCGGGGGTGATCGGTCGCGGCTTGGCGTCAGGATCAACACGGTACAACCGCTGGTCATCATAGTTGCTGAAGAAGAGAGACTTCCCGTGGGCAAAGATCGAACCGCCTCCGTATTCATGCACAATCGAGCGGGCGCTGTGCGGAGGCGCAGTCACGTCTTCGACTTTCCCGTCGGCCGTGTAGCGCATAACGACATTGCGCCCGCCTTCCTTCGGACGCAATTCCACCCAGTAGAGATCGGAGCCGGACCCCGCCATTTGTCCCAGGGTGCCCGACGGAGAGGTCGTTTGCGCGGCAACCATGGCGGCACTGATCGGGGAACGCCAGGAGCCGAATGGGGATCTTCGCTTATGTGTCATATCAATAGTGGCTCCTCTTATCAACTGGCCGCGGCGATGGGCTTGGACCGCGGAAGAAAGACGCCGCGACAACTCCATCGTACTCCACACGCCTTCGAAACAGAGCCATCTCCCTCCTGGCATGGTCTCACCGAACAAAGAACGAGACGGCCAAAGTCGGACGACGGGCTGCGGAACCCGCCCCGTCGTACCGCTCAGTCTTGATGCTGCCGGTCGTGACAAGCCGTGTCCGGGGAGAACAGGAGAAAGGTCAGTGGCCAAGGAGCCCGATGCGAGAGCAGGATGCTCAACTTCCGACAATTCTATGGTGCGAGGGACCTGCTAGTGGTCCGGTCGCATTGAACTGCAATCACGGGCACGCGTTCTGAAGGTGCTCCTCGAACGAGGTGGCAAAGGCGTGCATACCTGAGCCGTCACACAGAGCGCGGAAGTACAAATAGGCGGACTCCGCCGGAAAGGCCACGGATCGGAGGCTGTCCAGGCCGGGATTGGCGATCGGCCCGGGAGGCAGGCCCGGATAGCGGTAAGTATTATAGGGAGAGTCGATCTCGAGATCATACTCAGTGAGTGGGGCCTTCCACCAACCGCCTTCCGTTTGCCAGCCCAAGGCATACTGGACAGTCGGGTCAGCATCGAGGTTCATCCCCGCCGATAGTCGATTGAGGAAGACCGAGGCGATCAAAGGTCGTTCGTCGGCTGCTGCCGCCTCGCGCTCCACGATCGAAGCTAATGTGACGGCCCGGTAAAGGCTCAGGCCTTGCGAAGTGAACCCCTGACGGATATCCTGCGTAAGCCGTTGCTCGAAGTTGTCAAGCATGAGATGTACGAAATCGGGGGCGCTGGTCGTCTCCGACAACCGATAGGTGTCGGGGAAAAGGAAGCCTTCGCTAGGCATGAGCCCGGCCAGGTCTGAGGAGAACGAGTATCCGGTCGGCGCCTCCCCGGCAGCGGCGAGGAAATCCTCCGGTCCGAAACTGATCCCGTCGACCGGCAACGCGGCCGCGATCTGCTCGACACGCCAGCCCTCGGGGATCGTGAGGGCACTCTCCTCCGGGAGCGCCGTTTGCAGAGTATCCGCCAATTGGCGAACACTCATTGAGCCGCGCACGAAGTAGCCCCCGGTCTTGATCCCCACATCCAGTCCCCGGTACCTCAAGTAGGCGCGAAAGAGCGCGGCATTACGGACGATCCCGGCATCCTGCAATCTGGCTGCCACGTCTCCGGCGGTCTCGCCGGGGGAGACCTCGAGATCATACGAGGCGGTCGGGTCTCCGGCGGGCCCGTTGAGAGACGGCTCGTTGGCGATAAGGTAAGCCGAGAGCAGAGTCCGCTGGAATGGGTCGAGCCCCTCCGCCGCCTGGCCGAGGTCGCCGGCGGCCTCCCGCATCCCCACGAGCAGGGCGCCGGCGGCGGCGCATGCAAGGCACAGGACAAGAACCAGGATCAGCCCGATGAGCCCGCGTGACCTCCGCTTACCTGTTCCGGGCATCGAGGAATTCCTGAAGGATCACGGCCGCTGCCCGCGCATCGAGATTCTCCGATGTGCCTCCCATGGCCCGCGCCGCGGCCGTGGTGCCGCTCTCGTCCCAGGTCTCAATCGGAAGGTTGGTTTCGAGCTTGAGGGCCTCGACCAGGCGCAGTGCGCGTCGCGCCTGAGGGCCGACCTCGCCCTCCTGATCGAGAGCGATTCCGACGACGACCGTCTCGACCGAATGTTCGGCGGCGGCGCGGGCGATCCGCCGCGCGTCCTCCTGGCGCGACTTGTGGCTGATAACTTCGAGCGGCCGGGCGATCGCCCCGGTCGGATCGCTCACGGCCAGGCCAAGCCGTACCTCGCCCGGATCGACCGCCAGGACGCGGCTCATCCGAGCGTTTGCCATGGCCAATGGACGCCGATGCGAATTTCGAGCAGAGGCAACCTCGGCCACCACGCGGGCCGAAGCCTGATGCGCGGCAAGCCCCCGAGTTCGAATTGACGGGCAAGGATCGCGATCGCCCCGGCCCGGTCCAGCCCACGCACCAGCCGGCCGGCTCTCGCAGTATCAAGCAGGGAGAACACCTCACGCCAGGCATGCACGCGAATTGTGACCGGCGTGCTCGAAGCCGTCTGCGAGGGGCTTGCCTCGTCATAGCTCAACGATCCAGGGACGGCCTGTTCACCTTCAGGCAGGTCCGCATCGAGACTGCCCTGAGCCAGCGCAACGATGTCCGAGCGGCTGTAGGCGCGGCCCGTCACGCTGGCGCGCATGGACAGACTCAGACTCTCGGCGGGTTCGCCGACCTCGTGATCGAAATCCTTCTCGATGACCTGGCTCAGGGTCATCGAGGCCGGAGCCAGGACCTCGTCGTCGCCAAGTTGATCGGCGAGCGCGCCTTCCGCTTGCCGAATGAGCAGTTGCCTGACTTCGAGCTCCAGATCGCTGGCATCTCGGGCGGACACGCCGGGCTGAGGCCCGCTGCCACCGCCGCGGGTCGCCTCCGGGTTGGTGACCGACACCTGGAGCCCGATCTCCCCTTCGACGGCGTCGAGCAGGCCCGCAGCGAGATTGCCGCTTGGGCCAGGGTTGACGGCTTGAATCCCGGCGTTTGCCTCCGCCCCTTCTTCAGCCTCAAGCGTGACGGGCTCGAGAGTCGTGAACCGGATCGGAGCGTCCGGTCCGCTCGGTCGCACTCCCGTGCCCGTGGGGAGCGAGATGGATTCGGAGGTGAGGTTAGTGAATACAACGCTCCCGATGGCCACACTTGAAGGAGCAAGGGCCCGCCCGGTAGTTGGTGTCCGCAGTTCACCTGAGATCGTGGTTTCGAGGATTCTCGCCGGGAGATGTCCTTCGCTGTTCGAGGTATTCGGGTCAGCATCGAGTACGAACGATAGCGCGAGCGACTGGCGTTCCGTCCGAGGCACGAGGACGATGTCGGCGGAGGGCACGATCAAGATCAGGAGGACGAGTACGGCCAGGATCGCCAGAGCGAATGCGGCCCCACGGCCCAAGCGGCTCCGAATTGAAGGAGCGGCGACTTCGGGGTGGCGCGCCAGTCGAAGCTGATTGAGATCAAAGGGCTTATCGCGGGACGGCGCTCGTACGGCCTTGCCGTTGCCCGCTGTTCGCCAGCGGTCCTCAGGGAGGTCGTCGACCGAGTCAAAGACGGGGATCCCCAGGCTTCGGGCCTGGTCACGCACATCCGGGTCGTGCGTCACCAGGCCGAGTCTAGTACCCCGCCGATCGGCGGCGCGCGCGACGAGCTTCAGATCGAGGCGAGAGTTGAGCACGCGACCGCGCCGCGGCCACACAAGCAGGACCCGCGGGGCCTGGATCCATCCGAGCTTGTCGCGCGTGGAGACATGATCGTCGGTAGCATCGAGGTGGAGGATTTGAACTTTCACGGAAAGGTCCGGGCGAACACCGACCGGCGCTCAGGCAAGGTGGGAGCTGACCCACTCAGGGACGCGCGACAGCGCCTGCGGGAGCCGGCTTGCGTCTTTCCCTCCAGCCTGGGCGAGCGTCGGCTTCCCGCCACCGCTGCCTCCGACTTCGGCGGCCACGGATTTGACCAGCTCCCCGGCGTGCAATCCGCGTGCCACCAGGTCATCGCTGACGGCAGCCACAATGATCGCCCGACCATCGATCGCCGAGGCAAGGACGACAACCCCCGAGGGATACGTCTGACGGAAGCGATCGATGAGGCGCCGGAGCGCGTCGGCATCGGCCTCAGGAAGCTGTCCCGCCAGGACCGGCACGCCGCCGACCATCTGCGGGCTCAGGTTTGTGTAGCTCGCTTCAGCCACACGATCCCGCGCCTGGCTCACTTGTCGCTCGAGCAGGCGCGCTTCGTCAAGCAGCGCTCCGACCCTGGCGGCTGCTTCATCCGGCGATGTCCCCAGCGTGACGGCTATGCGGTCTAGCGCCGCCAGCTTGGCGCGGATCAACGCCAGTGCGCCACGACCGGTGACAGCTTCAATCCGACGGATGCCGGCCGCGACGCTGGCTTCGCTGACGATGATGAACGGCCCGATGATTCCCGTCTCGTCGACGTGCGTCCCCCCGCACAGCTCGTAGGAGAATCGCTCCTGTTCGCCGATGCTGATCGTCCGCACCGTCTCGCTATAGTTCTCACCAAAGAGGGCCATGGCTCCGTCGGCGATCGCTTCCTCACGCGGCTTGTTGCGGATATCGAGCTCGAAGTTGTTCAAGATCGCTTCGTTGACCAGATCTTCGACTCGTCTGAGCTCCGCGGTCGTCACCGCCCGAGGGTGGTTGAAGTCGAAGCGGAGACGATCCGGTGCGACCAGCGAGCCGGCCTGGCGTGCGTGGGTGCCCAGAA
>Ga0209641_10000527_pt1 | contig 35058 bp, 40 predicted proteins | sample RifCSP16_1_FD_184022 | JGI IMG/M metagenome (GOLD analysis project Ga0209641, IMG submission 184022) | Soil microbial communities from Rifle, Colorado - Rifle CSP2_sed 16_1 (SPAdes) (version 2) | ecosystem: Environmental > Terrestrial > Deep subsurface > Rock core/Sediment | place: Rifle... | reverse complement strand
TGCCAACTTTACTGCATCTGCATATTTAAACACAATTTGTCCATCCTTTTCAGTTGCACCAAGCGTCCATGCAAGGGGGTCTGTTAATACGATTGATTCAGCCTTATCAAAAAAATTCTGTTTCCATTTGCTCTGTCCTTCCGACATATTCAAATCCTCCATAATTCATAACTTACGACTTACAACATACTACTTACAGCTTTAATTCTTATGTTGTTAGTTGTCAGTTGTTGGTGGTTAGTTGCGAGTTTCTTTAAGTGCCTTTTCAATCTCATCATTTATCTCATTCAGTATCAAATCCGGATATATACTATGCATCATAGCAGTCTGGGCGACTGTTTCTGTTGCCTGCCCCGGACAGGAAAAGCATCCTGCCCCATAGTGTTTTTCAAATATCTTTTTTGTCTCCGGATATACATCAATCAGATTACCAATCAGAATCTCTTTACTGCACTTATCCCCCCTCTTTATCGGAGCAGCGGTCTTCTGCAAAGGCCCCTTTTCCATCACAGGTATCTTTGGAAGAGGTTTTACCATTCCATCCTTACCATTAAGGGCATCATTCAGTTTCCGTACAAAACTATCCAAATCTATATTATGCACCTTACATGCCTGTTTTATCGTTATCACCTTTGCAAATGTCGCCCTTGCAACAGGATTTGCCAGTGCCGTGAATCCACTATCAACAAGAATTGGCAGGAGATTGGGCCATTTATTCAGAACTAAGGAGACCCTCATGTCAGGTGTTATCTCTTTCTTCTGAACAGGAGTTACCTCTGCTGTTACCCCTTTATCTGCAGGTGTAAGGACTGTATATATATTGACAATAAACAGAATGATGGATACCGCAGTTACTGTCGCAGCTATATGAAACATGACTGTCTTCCAGTCTGAAGACCAGAAGCCCCCTGTCAGATAGGCAAAGAGCATTCCAATTAATCCGATATTTGCCCCATAAAAATGAACCGGAACCAGGCCGGGCCATTTCAACGGCTTTGCATTAAATCGCGGTAATACATGGTAGGCAATACCGAAGACCATCATGGACATGAAACCAAGTAAATTGAAATGGACATGGACAAATGTATAGTTGAGTCCTCTAACAACATTTGTTGCCATTAGGAGCCCAAAGACTATCCCAAAGAAAAGATAAACCATACTTGATTTGATAAAAAGTTTTGGATATTTTTCCATATTTAAACCTCCCTCGTGTAAGCAATGAGTAATGAGCAATGAGCAATGAGTAAAAGCTTATTGCTCATTGCTCATTACTCATTGCTTCTTTTATCTTGCCAGCTTGACGGCAAGAAATATTAACAATATGGCAAAACCTGTGTTTAATCTTGCCACCCATGAGACCAGCCGTCTTAGTTTTTGTAATTCCAAATTCGGGTTATCCTCCTTCATATTTTGCATCAGGACAGTCATACGGGGTCCTACAATAAAATCATGTATACTGCTTAATATAATCATTGAAACAACTATTATCAGTTTCATGGCCAGTGTCCTGCCAAATTCTGTTCCAAACATCTGTGACGGCAGAAATATTTCATATGTCATGCCTCTGTTGAATATATTAAGGACTCCCGTGATAAGGAGAACTGTTATGCATATCCATCCTACAAGTCTGAACCTTGTTCCAATTACATTTAACAGATTGCCCCTCAATGAAAGTGGTTCTATCTTTCTTGAAATAGGGGCGAGTATAATAGCAAGAAATAACATGCCCCCAAGCCAGATAAATGCCGCAATTATATGAATCCATACTATGAATAAATAGAAATCCATAATAGAATTTATAATATACCAAATTTTTAAACAATGATGTAAATCATAATTAAAAATATGTTCACGGTTTTTAAACTTGATTTTATGAGGATTCTATTAGATAATTAATACTGAAAAATGTCATTTTTCAGTGTGAACTATAATTTCAGGGAACCTATAATCTGGAGGTTATTATGAAGGCATTAATACTGGCAGCAGGTAAAGGAAGCAATTTGGTCCCTTTTACAAATACAAGACCAAAACCAATGATAAATGTAGGGGGGGTATTCATACTTGAAAATACAATAAGACTACTGAAGGATAGCGGGATAAATGTTATCAACATTGTGGTGGGGCATGAGGCTGAAACAATTGAGAGATATTTTGAGAAAGGGGCAGACTTTGGGGTAAATATTCACTACTTTTATCAGAATAATTTGAGGGGCATTGGAGACGCGGTCTCTATTGCAGAGGACAGGTTCAGTCCTGGCGAATATTTTATGCTTGTATATGGTGATATTATTACCTCAGCAAATATATTCAGCCATACATTGCAATCCTTTAATATGGTAAAGGAGCCCATTGCCTCTGTCTGTCTTACCCCTTCAACAAAGATGTTTGGGAATGTATATCTTAACAATGAGATGAAGATTACAAAAATAATAGAAAAGCCTAAAAAGGGGGGGCTGGGAAATTATGTGCTATCAGGCATCTTTATACTTCCAAGCGGATTCTTCTCTATTCTGAAAAAGACAAAACTCAATATGGAAAAGGCTTTAGGGATACTTATTAATGATATGGGGTTGAGGGCATCCATATGGGAGGAAGAATGGATAGATGTAGTATATCCATGGGATATCCTTATAGCCAATAAAATCTTAATGGATTCCTGGCAAAGGACATCTATTTCAAAATCTGCCTCTCTAAAAGGGGATGTAAGAATAGAGGGGCCTGTTCATATAGAAGATGATGTAGAGATTCACTCTGGGACTATAATTGAAGGTCCATCATTTATAGGGGCAGGCAGCTTTATAGGTAATAATGTCCTCATAAGAAAATATACAGCTATAGGAAAGGGATGCACTATAGGTTATGGAGTTGAGCTCAAAAATTGTATCCTCTCTGGAAACTCAAAAGTGGGGAGACTTTCATTCATAGGGGACAGTGTCATAGGTAGTAATGTGGATATAGGTTCAGGGACAATGACCATAAATTGCAATTTAGATAAAAGTAGTGTTAAATCCCGGATAAGTGGCAAGATTATTGACACCGGCTTAAATAAACTCGGTGCTTTCATTGGCGATGATGCAGTAATTGGTTCAGGAAATACCATAATGGCAGGAACTGTAATTGATGCAAAGGTGAGGGTACTACATCATTATACATACCCGAAATAAGCAATGAGCAATGAGTCATAATGGCTCGTTGCTCATTGCTGTTTTTTTGGAGGTTTTTCATGTGCGGCATAAGCGGAATCGCGGGGTCTAAAAATATAGGGGTACCTTTGCTTGAGAGTATAAAGCATTTAGAGTACCGTGGATATGACTCATGTGGAGTTGCTATAATGACTCCCTATCACATTGAGGTAAGAAAAAATATCGGCTATGTGGATGAGGTGAATGAACGAGAGAAATTATCAGAACCTCAAGGGGAGATAGGTATTGCCCATACAAGATGGGCTACTCACGGGGGCGTAACAAAGGAGAATACACATCCGCATTTGAGCTGCAATAAGGACTTTGCCGTTGTCCATAATGGAATTATATCCAATTATATGGAGATTAAAAAATGGCTTATCGGGGAAGGGCATAAATTTCACTCTGAAACCGATACCGAGGTTATTGTTCATCTGATAGAAAAATATTTTCCGGCATCAAAGGATGTAGAAAATGCCTTTGTTATGGCTATTAAACAGCTTGAAGGGACTTATGCAATTGCAATGATAACAACAAATGAGAAGGATAAGATATTCTGTGCCAAAAGGGAAAGTCCTCTGGTAATAGGGCTGGGAGATGGGGCAAACTATATAGGTTCAGATTTCAATGCCTTCATAGATTATACAAAGAATGCTGTTGTGCTTGATGATGATGAATATGCAGTTATATTGAGGGACCGTTATTTCATAAAAAATACCTTTAGTGGAGATATAGTCAGAAAAAAGATTACTCAGATAAATTGGGACAGTGATATGGCAAAAAAGGGGGGGTATCCCCATTACATGCTAAAGGAGATATATGAACAGCCTCAGTGTGTTATAAATGCCATGCAGGTGGATAAAGGGCTTATAAGAAAACTTTCAGAAATGATAATGGAAAGCAACCGTGTCTATTTAATAGGTGCAGGGACAACTTACTATGTATCACTTTTTAGTGAATATAATTTTTCATCCATAGCAGGTATTTTTACCCCTGCAATAAGTTCTGACGAATTTAAGAATCTGGGAGAGGTAGATAAAGATAGTCTGGTTATAGCAATATCACAATCAGGGGAGACATATGATACACTTAACGCCCTGAAGTTTGCAAAATCCAGAGGTGCAAAAACCTCAGCCATTGTAAATGTAATGGGCTCATCAATCGCCCGTTTTGCAGACCACACAATAATGCAGGGTTCAGGACCTGAGATATGCGTAATCAGCACAAAGGCAGCCCTTTCTCAGATGATAATATTGCTCATGGTTGCATTGGAGGTTGGAGTTATTAACAAAAAGCTTACCATCAAAAATAAAAATGAGATTGAAAGGAATATATCCATGCTTCCTGAACTCATCCAGAAAATTCTTAATGAAAAATCTGGTTTTATACATACTATTGCCTATAAATTTTCACACATAAATAACTGGTTATATCTCGGGAGGGGAAAATATTATCCAATTGCCCTTGAATCGTCTCTCAAAATGAAGGAGGTAGCATATATCCACGCAGAAGGGATGCCGGCCGGTTTTTTAAAACACGGAACTATTGCATTAATAGACGAAAAGCTATACTCAATTATATTCATGCCACCAAAGAGCAACGAAGAGCTTTATAATCTCTCTTTAGGAAGTGCAGAGGAAATAAAGGCGAGGAAAGGGTTTATCATTGGATTTCATTTTGGAGAAAAGGGAGGGGTTGAAAGGCTTTTTAACGAAGAAATTATCCTCCCAAAGGCACAAGAGGTAATTGCACCATTTTTAGAACTGGTAGTTGCGCAATTATTTGCCTATTTTACGGCTGTTGCTTTAAAAAGGAATATAGATAAACCGAGGTCTTTAGCCAAATCTGTTACCGTTGCATAGCTCATTTAAAAATGGGAAATTTGCTAAACGATAGTTCAGTTTTTAAAGTGTCAAAGTGTCAGAGTATCATAGTGTCAGAGTTTAAAAACCTTGACTCTTTGACACTTTGATGCTTTGACACTTATATTCATCATAAGTCTCAATAATAGCATGAGACAACATAACAGGCTCTCAGTATTTTTAGGACTATCACTTCTTACTCATACAGTATTTATCGTATCCACAGGATTCTTCTCTCTGAACGATAAAGCTGAATTACCTATCCGTGTTAAGTTAATTGAGATACCTTCTCCTGAAAAGAAAGAGCATTTTCCTGTCAATTCATCTTCACATTCCAGTATTAAACATCATAAGGGTATTACCTCTCAAAAAATTAATAATAAAACAGTGGAACTATCTTCCGAACCTTCCAATACCATAAAAAAAGAGGAGAAAATTAAGAAGTCAGAAGATACTCAACCAAGTCTTTATACGGAAACAGGCAAAAATAATTCCGCTGCAAGTGTTTATACAAAACCAGAGACAACATTTGAAGAGGAAATTCGTGATGCAATTCCCCTTGATACTAAAGAATCCAAATACAGTCCATATTTTGATTCTATAAAGAGAAAAATTGAGTCCATGTGGAGATATCCGGAGGGGGCAATATCACAGGGAATAAGCGGAAGTGCAATGGTGAAATTTTCTATATTGAGAGATGGTTCCCTTTTGGATATAAAACTACTAAAATCCACAACTCACAGGATACTGGATGAGGAGGTAATCAAGGCAGTAAAAACTGCTGCACCGTTTGGCTCTATTCCTGAAACTATAGAGGGTAAACAACTTAACATAGTTGCAACCTTTTCTTACAAACCATATTTTGTCAGCCAGAACGAAATGTTGTAATATTGTTTCTCCTATGTTATAACTTCTACTGCCAATATGAACAGTATATCTGCCAATTTAAGTTATATACTAAAAAGGATAAAATTGGCAGCAGAGAGGGCAGGCAGAGACGCTGAAACAATAAAGTTAGTTGCTGTTACAAAAAATGTAGGGATTCCAAAGATAAGGGAGGCAATAACAGAAGGGGTAACAATCATTGGTGAGAATCGAATTCAGGAGGCAAGGGAAAAATTCAACGAAATAGGTAGCACAGTTCAATGGCATTTTATAGGACATCTTCAGACAAATAAGGTTAAATATCTCTTTGATATCTTTAGTCTTATCCATTCAGTAGACAGCCTCCCGCTGGCAGAAGAGATTCAAAAAAGGGCAGAGAAAAAAGGAATTAAAACAGATATCCTGATTGAGGTAAATATATCAGGTGAGAAAACTAAATTCGGTATTTTACCTGAGAGGGTGATTGCCCTTGCCAGGGATATATCAAAACTCAAAAATATAAACTTAAAAGGATTAATGACTATTCCCCCTTTCTCCGAATCTCCCGAAGATTTGAGACAGCATTTCAGGATGCTTCGCACACTGCTGACAGATGTTAAAAAAGACGGGATAAAGATTAATGAGCTTTCTATGGGGATGTCCAATGACTTTGAAGTAGCAATAGAAGAAGGGGCTACGATTATAAGGATAGGGACGGCGATATTTGGGGAAAGAAGACAATAATGGCTCAAAATACAAGGCTTTCAGCAGGTAATAAGAGGATAGCCTTTATCGGCTCTGGCAATATGGGGGAGGCATTGATAAAAGGGATAACAGGTGCCTCTGTTTTTAAGAATAGAAATATTATTGTTACAGATATTAGAAAGGAAAGGCTTGAGCATATCAAAGGACTATATAAAGTCAACACAACCACTGATAACAGGTATGCTGTTAAGAAATCTGATATTGTATTGTTTGCCGTAAAGCCACAGATAATTTCAAAGGTGGTAAAGGAGATTGGTGATTTGATTGACAAGGAGAAGTTGATAATAACAATTGCTGCAGGTATCACCATAAGTTCAATTCAGGACCATTTAAAGAAAAAAGGGAAGATAATAAGGGTAATGCCAAATATACCTGCAATAGTCCGGGAGGGGGTATCTGCTATAGCATGTGGTAATGATATATCAAAAAAGGACATTGAGATAACTAAAAGAATATTTAATGCGGTTGGCAGGACAGTTGTTGTTGATGAATCCATGATGGATGCGGTAACAGGCTTAAGCGGAAGCGGCCCTGCCTATGTTTTTTTAATCATAGAGTCTCTTACAGATGCCGGCGTAAAGATGGGATTACCGAGAGATATATCAAGGCTTTTATCCGTTCAAACCATACTTGGTGCAGCAAAGCTTGCCATAGAGAGCGGGGAGCATCCGGGTAAGCTGAAAGATATGGTTACCTCACCCGGCGGGACGACCATTGCCGGCCTCCATGCCTTAGAGGACGGGGGTTTGCGGTCAGCCCTGATGTCTGCCGTGGAGGCAGCTACAAAGAGGGCAGAAGAATTGGGGAGTTTAGAAATTAATGAGTTTGGAAATAAAAGGAAAAAAACTCTTTAGCCCTTCAGCTCGTTAACTCATTAACTCGTTATTATGTTTATACTTGGGAATCTTATAGGTGCGATAGCTAAAGTACTTGATATAGTTCTGAATCTTTATATGTGGATTATAATCATAAGAGCCATTATTTCATGGGTTAATCCAGACCCGTATAATCCTATCATCCAGTTTCTGTATCAGGTTACAGAACCGGTTTTATCGCCTATCCGCAGGATAATCCCAACCTATACAACAGGAATAGATTTTTCACCAATAATTGTGTTTCTTTTAATAATATTTCTTCAGAATTTTCTTGTCTCAACTTTAACACAGATGGCAGTCAGATTACACTGAAGGGGGTAATATAAGATGAAAACTTCACCTCAAGATGTAAGACAGCAGCAGTTCAAACTCAAGTTCAGAGGTTTTGATATTGAAGAAGTAGATAACTATTTGGAACTGATAGCCGTTGAACTTGAAGAACTCAATAAAGAAAATGATTCATTAAAATCTGAAATTAAAAAAATGGCACAGGAGATTGAGGAATACAAAAAGGCTGAGAATGATTTCAGGAGGATGATATCATCAGCTCAGGATTTCAGAAAGGATGCGATTGAAAAGGCAAATCAGGAATCTCAGCTTATCATAAAACAGGCTGAGATGAAGGCAGCAGAGACGCTCAAGGGAGCAGAGGAAAAGATTGTAAAAATAGAAAAAGATATTGATGGACTTAAAGCCCAGAAAAGACAGTTTGAAGTTCTGTTAAGGGCTTTAATAGAAAACCACATGAAGCTTCTCGATATGATGGGAGAAGGGGCAGAGATGGAGAGGACAAAGATCTAATTAATTCACGCTGAAAAATGATATTGTGATGCTTGCCAATTACTAATATTTATTGTAAACTTTAGTATCCATAAAATCTAAAAAGGAGACTTCTAATGGAAAGGACTCTCGCAATAATTAAACCTGATGCAGTTGAGAGGGGGGTTACTGGGAAAATTCTTGCCAAGATTGAAGGCGATGGTCTGAAGATAGTGGCTATTAAGATGTTACATATGAGTAAGGGTGAGGCTGAAGGATTTTATATGGTCCATGCCAAAAGACCTTTCTTTGAAAGTCTTACCATCTATATGTCCTCTCTACCTGTAATAGTTGCAGTTCTTGAGGGGGAAAAGGCTATAAAAAAATGGCGTGATTTGATGGGTGCAACAAATCCGAAGGATGCATCAGCAGGAACTATAAGAAAGGAGTTTGCAATTGATATAGAGAGAAATTCTGTTCACGGTTCGGATTCTCCTGAATCCGCCTCTTATGAGATTCCATACTTCTTTAGCAATATTGAGATATTTTTTTGAGGAAATTCTTATTAGAAAGGGGGGATGCAATTACAAAGTGTCAAAGATTCACAGTATCAAAGCCTTGACTCTATGACACTCTGATACTCTGATACTAATTTAGGGAGGGTTTAAAATGGAAAAGGGATATGGTCAGATTATAGCCGAAGCTTTTGTAAAAGCATTAACATGGGGTATAACATTTTCCGTAATATCTATCATCAGTATAAGTATAGTATTAGGGATGGTCAAACAGGATGTGAAAGACGCAATAGATTTTGCCCAAAAGACTGCCATAGAAAATGTTATGAGTGCTGTCCTTAATTACGATGTATTTTCAAAGATTAAACAGAATACTAAGGAGGCAATCGAATTTACTGCTACTACAGTGGATAAAGAGATATTTAGTAAACATCATTCTGAAAAAGAGGCATCTAAGAAATAAAGGTTCTGGCAAATTTTTAGAGTTTTAAAGAAGGGAAGAAAAATGATTATATGAGTGTAGCCGTTCCAGAGTGTGTTGTCTGCGCATGGCGGGCAACATGTAATCTAAAGTTTATGCATGAGGGGAGCAGTGCTCTACATTGTCCTGAATTTACAAGAGATTTGTCAATAAAAAGCAGGGCGGATTCACCTTATTATGATATTTCTTCCGTTAAAGATAAGAAAGTGGAAAAGAAACAAAGGTGATTTTAAATTTTTACTGTAGATTTTTACAGCCCCTGATTAAATCAGGTGCTATTTTTTAATTTTCTGATGCGCTCAGCAAATGGAGGGGTAATAATACCCTTCTCTGTGATAATGGCTGAGATATACTTATGCGGTGTTACATCAAAGGCAGGATTTGATACCTCTACTCCGTCAGGGGCTATCCTTTTGCCGTTAAGATGCGTCACCTCCTGCGGGTTTCTCTCTTCTATTGGTATCTTACTCCCCTCCTGAATTTTTACATCAATCGTAGATAATGGAGCTGCTATATAAAACGGGATACCATGTTCTTTTGCCAGAATTGAGAGGGAATATGTCCCTATTTTATTTGCGGTATCTCCATTCGCTGCAATTCTGTCAGCACCAACAATTATCTTATCTATTTTACCTTTACCCATTAAATACCCTGCCATATTGTCTGTAATAAGCATAACAGGTATCCCCTCCTTAAGAAGTTCCCATGCTGTAAGGCGGGCACCTTGAAGAAAAGGTCTTGTCTCATCTACATATACCTTTATTCTCTTTCCTTTTTCATGTGCAACCTTTACTACACCCAATGCCGTTCCATATTCTCCTGCTGTTGCAAGTGCGCCTGCATTACAGTGGGTAAGAACATTATCCCCATCTTTTATCAGTTTCTGCCCATACATCCCCATAGCCTTGTTTATTAATATATCCTCCTTCCATATTTTCAATGCTTCTTTTTCAATGGCTTTTTTGATAAACTCTACAGGTTTATTCTTATTCTTATTGGCAATAGATTTTATCCTCTCAATTGCCCAGAAGAGATTTACAGCAGTAGGTCTCGTGCTTGACAGATGGTCGCAGATTTTTGAGAATTTCTCATAAAATTTATTATAGTTCTTTACAGTTATACCCCCCACACCAAGTGCAATCCCCATAGCAGCAGTAACTCCTATAGCAGGCGCACCCCTCACCTGCATTACCTTTATAGCCCTTGCTACATCCTTATAAGTATCACATGTAATATAAACCTCTTCTAATGGAAGCTTAGTCTGGTCAATAAGCCTTACTTTTCCTTTTATATACTCTACCGTCTTAAACATATATTTTTATGAAAATAAATTTTCAAACCTTTCTTTCTTAATACCAACTACCTTTATCAATTTATTCTTACCCCTGTGCCCCGTTATTATTTCAATACATCCCCTATTGATTTCAAGTTTTTCTGCAAGAAATTCCCTTAATTTTTCATTTGCCTCACCCTCTACTGGTGGAGCTGTTAACTTTATTTTTATCCTGTCTCCATATATGCCACAAACCTCATTTTTGGAAGCACGTGGCTGAACCTTTACATTGACAAAAATATTTCCTTTATCTTCTTTAATTAAATACAAAATGTTTTACCAAATTTTTTTGCACATAATGCCTACACACAATTATGCAATATGCATACATGTTTGTCAAAAAAAGCTACACAAGAAATTTATTGAAATATTTTATGTTTATGCTATTCTTTTTAGACGCTTTTTATAAGTTGAATAATTAAGATATTGAAGGGGAGGGTTCATGAACCCTGTTAGACCTTTGGTCTCTTACAGGGTAAATATTGAACCTATTTAAAATAATACTTAAAAATTGTTGGAAGGAGGTCTAACAGGGTGAATATACACGAATATCAGGCTAAGGAGCTGCTTTCAAAATATGGTGTGGCTGTGCCAAAGGGGAGGGTTGCCTTTACTCCAGACGAGGCAGAGGAGATTGCAAAGGGGCTTTTGGGCAGCAACAGTGTCTGTGTTGTCAAGGCGCAGATACACGCAGGAGGAAGGGGGAAGGCAGGCGGAGTCAAGTCTGCCAAGAGTCATCAGGAGGCAAGGCAGTATGCTGAGGGAATGCTCGGCAAAAAACTTATAACCCATCAGACAGGACCAGAAGGAAAAGAGGTAAAAAAGGTTTTAATTGAAGAGGGGTGCCAGATTGCGAGGGAACTCTATCTTGGGATTGTTGTGGACAGGGCGGCACAGCGTGTTGTTGTGATGGCATCTTCAGAGGGTGGTATTGAAATAGAAGAGGTTGCTGCAAAAAGCCCTGAGAAGATTTTAAAAGAGTATGTTGACCCTGCAGTCGGCTTAATCCCCTTTCAGGCAAGGAAACTCGCCTTTGGTCTCGGAATTGATAAAGCACTTGTTAATAAGACTGTGAAATTCATGAACGGGCTTTATAAGGCATTTGTGGATTCAGATGCATCAATGACAGAAATAAACCCTCTTGTTATTACAAAGGGCGGAGATATTCTTGCACTTGATGCAAAGATGGGCTTTGATGACAACGGGCTTTTCAGACATAAGGAAGTTCATGATATGCGTGATTTAGACGAAGAAGACCTAAAGGAGATAGAGGCGTCAAGGCATAGTTTGAATTATGTTGCCCTTAATGGTAATATTGGCTGTATGGTGAATGGTGCAGGGCTCGCCATGGCAACTATGGATATTATCAAACTCTACGGCGGTATGCCTGCAAATTTTCTTGATGTTGGCGGCGGGGCGAATAAAGAACAAGTTACGGCAGCATTCAAGATTTTGATGTCAGATGAAAAGGTAAAAGCAGTTTTAATAAACATCTTCGGCGGCATCATGAGGTGCGATATTATTGCAGAGGGTGTTATTGCGGCAGTTAAGGAAGTGGGCATTAAAGTCCCGCTGGTTGTAAGGCTTCAAGGGACAAATGTTGAGCTGGGAAGAAAGATTTTATCTGAATCAGGTCTAAATATTATCACAGCAGAAAAGATGGATGAGGCTGGAGAGAAGGTAGTCAAGGCAGCAAATTGAGGTTATTGCTAAATTGAGTCCAACGGGGAAATTGGTTATAATCACGGTGTATGTGCCATAATAAAGGGAGGGAAATCAGATGAAGTGTGATATTTGTGGAAAAGAAGGCGTGCGGACATACAAGGTTGCCAGGACGTATGGCAAAGGGAAGGATATATTGGTCATGGAGAACATACCTGCCCTAACCTGTCCACATTGTGGGGAAAGCTATTTGGAGGCTGAGACGCTTCACGAAATTGAGCGAATCAAGCTGCATAAAAAGAGCTTTGCTGTAAAACATCCGGTTCCGATAGCCGATTTTGTAACAGCCTGAAAAAAAACCTCATCAAAAGTTAGGATAAACGAAAAAAGATAAAATATGATTATGGAGAGTGCGAGATTTGTAGCACTCGAGTGCAGGAGAGGCTTATCAAACAAGATTTCTGGTTGTGAGGGGAGCTTATTATTGTGGAGGATGTTCCTGCAAGTGTATGTCCCCGTTGTGGAGAGAAAGTCGTTAAAGCTGATGTTGGGCGATTGATTTTAAAATTAATAGAAAATTCAGAGCGTATTGCCAAATCCCAAAAAACTTCTGTCCCTGCGGTTAAATTTGATGCGGAGGGAGTAATCGTTTGAAATAACGAGAGACAATAAAATCGTTTCATTAACTATAGTCAAATATTGGAGGTTTAATGAGCATACTTGTTAATAAAAATACAAAGGTGATTTGTCAGGGGATTACAGGAGAGCAGGGGACATTTCATACAAAGCAGATGGTTGAATATGGTACAAAGATGGTGGCTGGTGTTACCCCGGGAAAAGGCGGCACAAATGTTGACGGAATCCCTGTATTTGATACGGTTGATGATGCTGTTAAAAAGACAGGTGCAAACGCCTCTGTTATATATGTTCCTGCCGCATTTGCAGGAGATGCTATAATGGAGGCAGTTGATGCCGGGGTAGAATTAATTGTCTGCATAACAGAAGGGATACCTGTTCTGGATATGGTAAAGGTCAAGAGATTTATGTCGGGCAAGAAATCAAGACTCATTGGGCCAAACTGCCCTGGTGTGATAACACCGGAAGAATGTAAAATTGGCATTATGCCCGGACATATACATAAGGCAGGGAAAATTGGAGTTGTTTCAAGGAGCGGGACACTGACATACGAGGCAGTTGACCAATTGACAAGGATGGGTTTGGGGCAGTCAACCTGTGTTGGAATAGGCGGAGACCCTGTGAATGGGACAAATTTTGTTGATGTCCTTGAGATGTTTGCAAAAGACAAAGGCACTGATGCAGTGGTAATGATAGGGGAGATAGGCGGAACCGCAGAAGAGGAAGCTGCGGAATTTGTAAAAAAGAGGATGAAAAAACCTGTAATGGGCTATATAGCAGGTGTTACAGCCCCAAAGGGTAAGAGGATGGGGCATGCAGGTGCTATAATATCAGGAGGAAAGGGGACTGCCGCAGAAAAGATGGAGGCAATGGAAAGGGCTGGTATCAAAGTTTGCAAAAGCCCTGCTGATATTGGGAAGACAATGGTAGAGGCTTTAAGATAGTGTCAAAGTGTCAGAGTATCAGGGTGTCAAAACTTAAACTTTGATACTTTGACACTCTGACTCTATGACACTTTTAAAAAGGGGGAGATAAATTGGCTGAAATGAAAATAGCGGAAGATTTATCCAGAGTTGAGGAGACAGAAAAGGGAGATGATTTACCGAATATTGTAATAAATGAAACCTATTGTAAGGGATGCGGAATATGTATTGACTTTTGTCCAACAGATGTTCTGGAAATGAGGGGTAATTTAGTTGCAGTAAAAAATCTCGAGGCATGCACTAAATGTCAACTCTGTGATTTAAGATGTCCTGACTTTGCAATACAAGTGTTCTAAATTAGCCACAGATTCTCACTGACCAAAAGAGGAAAAGAACAAAAAACTTAATAAAACCACAGATGGACACAGATTAACACAGATAAAAACTTTAATCTTTATTCTATCAGCGGTTATCAGTGATTGATTTTATAATTTCATATATAATAAAGTCTGTGTAAGTCTGTGGCTAAAAATGGAGGTAGAATGGCTGAGAAAAAGAAAAAATTTATGCAGGGGAATGAGGCATGTAGTGAGGGTGCAATCTATGCGGGTTGCAGGTTCTATGCAGGCTATCCCATAACTCCATCAACAGAAATTGCCGAAACCCTTTCTGTAAGGCTTCCTAAATTTGGAGGGGTCTTTATGCAGATGGAGGATGAGATTGCCTCAATCTGTGCTATTGTCGGAGCCTCGCTTGGCGGGGCAAAGTCATTGACCGCTACAAGTGGTCCTGGATTTTCTCTCATGCAAGAGGGTATAGGTTTCGCCTGTATTACAGAAGTCCCATGTGTAATTGTAAATGTAATGAGGAGTGGTCCTTCAACCGGTTTTCCAACTGGTCCGAGCCAATCTGATGTTATGCAGGCAAAGTGGGGAACCCATGGTGACCATCCTGCCATAGCGTTAACACCCGCGTCTGTCCAGGAAATTATGTATGAAACAATAAGGGCATTCAATCTGTCCGAACTTTATAGAACCCCAGTCATAATACTCTATGATGAAATCATAGGACATATGAGAGAGGCAATTGCACTCCCTGAACCGGATGAGATAGAGGTTGTAGAAAGGAAAAAACCAAGCTGTAAGCCAGAAGAATATAAACCATATGCATCTAATAACGGTGATATAGCCCCGCTTGCTGTATATGGCGAAGGTTACAGATTTCATGTAACAGGTTTATACCATGCAGAGGACGGCTTCCCGACAAATAATACAAAGCTCATCGGTGAGGCTAACGAGAGGATTGTAAATAAGGTAAATAAAAATATAGACAAGATATGCATAAATGAAGAGTTCTACCTTGATGATGCAGAGATAGGGGTGGTTGCCTATGGTGTATCCTCAAAGTCTGCTAAATTTGCAGTAAAAGAGATGAGAAAAAAAGGGATAAAGGCAGGACTTCTGAGACCAAAGACTATATGGCCATTCCCCTATAAAGCAGTCAATAAATTAGCAAAACAGGTAAAGGCAATCCTTGTCCCTGAGATGAATTTAGGTCAGGTTTATTATGAGGTTGAGAGGGCATCAAGGGGGCAGTGTGAAGTAAAAGGGATATTCAAGGTAGATACAGAGGCAATTCACCCAAAAAAAATAATGGAAGAAATAGAAAAATTTACATAAGTGGAGGAAATAAAATGGAAACAGCAGCAACACCAAAAAAGACAAAAAAAGCAAAACAAACCCCTTTTGATTATTCAAAATACATCAGGGGAGGCAAACTGCCACATATCTGGTGCCCGGGGTGTGGACACGGTATAGTATTGAAAAGCCTCTTAAGGGCAATTGATACCACAGGGCGTTCCAATAATGATTTTGCATTGGTATCAGGTATAGGCTGTTCAAGCAGAACGCCGGGCTATGTGGATTTTAATACCCTTCATACCCTTCACGGCAGGGCGCTTGCCTATGCAACAGGGTTGAAAATGGCAAAACCTAATCTAAAGGTTATTGTTACCACTGGCGACGGAGATGCCCTTGCCATAGGGGGGAATCATTTCATTCACACATGCAGGAGAAATATTGATATGGTTATCATGGTATATAACAACTATATTTATGGGATGACCAGCGGGCAGTTCTCACCAACCACAGCTCAGGGCATGATTGCAACAACAAGTCGTTATGGGAATATTGAATCGCCATTTGATGTATGTAAAATGGCGGAAGCCTCAGGTGCTACATTTGTTGCAAGAGGGACAGCATATCACTATGGTGAGCTTGAGAAAATACTCTATGAGGCTATTATGCATAAAGGAACTGCTGTTATAGATATAATTGACTCATGCCCAACCTACTATGGAAGATTTAATAAATTTAAGACCCCCTCAGAGATGATGGAAAAGATTGAGAAGGAGGGAACGATACCTCTCAAACAGGCAGCAGGGCTCCCTCCTGAAAAACTTCAGGGCAAATTGATAAGAGGGATAATCTATAAAAAGGAGAGGCCTGAGTATACCTCTGAGTATGCAAAGCTGGTGGAAAAGGCAGGAGGGAAATCTAAGTAAAAAACTTCGGAACGCAGATTTACACAGATTTATTCTGATTTACGCAGATAATTCATTGTTTCATGGTTTCATTGTTCTATTGTTATAAAACTGGGAAATAAATGAAACAGGTTTTTAAAATCATGTAGTTTCTGCGAAAATCTGCGTCCAAAATGAAGGGAGGAAGTATGAGTTACAGATATGAAATGAGATTCAGCGGCTCTGGTGGACAGGGTATGATTTTAGCAGGAATAATAATGGCGGAGGCTGCCTCCATATATGATGGAAAGAATGCCTCCCAGAGTCAATCATATGGACCTGAGTCAAGAGGTGGGGCATCGAGAAGTGAGGTTATAATAAGCGATGAAGATATAGACTATCCCAAGGCGACAAGTATTGACGCAATGCTTGCCATGACGCAGGAGGCTTGCAATAAATATCACAAAGATATAAAAAGGGAAGGGATTCTCCTTATTGACTCTACAGAGGTAAAAAAACTACCTCAGGGGGATTTCAAGATATATTCTTATCCTATATCCGAAATTGCAAGAGATGAGCTCGGCAAGGTAATTGTTGCAAATATCATCTCCCTCGGCATGATTGTAGAATTGACAAAGATTGTATCACATGAGGCAATTGAACAGGCTGTCCTTGCGAGGGTTCCGCCTGCATTTCTGGATTTAAACAAGAAGGCACTTCAGATTGGGTTTGAAAGGGCAAGGGATTTAAAACCCTTATCATGAAATTTAGGACACAGATGGACGCAGATTATCAGGATTATTCTTAAACTGCTCACACCTTATTCATGCTGCTTAATAATATTTAGCAGGCTTGCGTAAAATTCTTTTATATCATCCAACTCATTCATCAGAATATCGTAAAGCATCTCTGTATCTATATGGTTATAAAGATGCACTATCCTGTTCCTGAACTGGCTCATCTTTTTGTATTTTTCTACTTGGTCTTTGGGAATATATCCTGCCTCGTTTAATATATCTATAATTTCTGCATTCGTATTTGGAGTCCTTAAGCCGAGAGAGGCAATAATATAACTGCCAATATCAAGGAGTGCCTGTATTGAAGTCTGCAATCTATGAAGGGCGGAGTCTATATTTCTGAAATCAGCGGTAAATTCCTCATAGGTCTTTGAGGAGAAAAATTTTAGTTTCTCATGGTTATCAAATATGGCATCAATCTTTGTTTGTATATCCTCTTTTCTCATAATCTTGCAAGTCTCCTCCTGTAGCCGTCAAAGTAATAGTTATCCATAAACCTGAGAGTCGGCTCAAAATCACAATATGCTGAGATTAGACGGCTCACATAGTTAGCTCTGAACGAGGAGTCTGCATTGTAAATCAGTTTCCCTGTCCTTAAAACATTATACTGAAAGATAAGTCCCTGTCTGTTCATTTCTACAATATCAACCTCTTTTTTAAGGACTTCCTCTATTTTAACAGCAAGATAATCCATCTGATGTATCAGGTATCTCCCCTTTGGAAAAGGCTCTTTTAGTAATACCGCTATGTCCACATCACTCATAGGACTTATCCTGCCTGAGACATAAGAGCCAAAGAGATATGCTGAGGCGATATAGGGGTAATCTTTGAACAAGTCTTTTAGTTTTTTAATATCGAGCATAAACCTTTCAAGCCGTTTAAACTGATTAAACAGTTTGAACAGTTTAAGATGCTATAGCAGATGGCATCTTGGGCTCAGAACCGCCGCTATCCTTTGTCGGAAGGATAGTTAACTTTTTATCTTTTTTAATCATCTCGCATTTTCCATCCAGCACCGCATTTTCCTCAACAAAAAGAAGGGGGGTCCTGATATTTCCTATAACCTCACCTTTTGACCGAATCTCTATCTTGTTGGCTGCTATTATATTTCCTGTCATTTTTCCCCTCACAATAATCGTTCCAATAGAAATTTCTGCATTAAGAATTGCACTCTCTCCTAAAATAAGGGTATCCTTACTAACTACCTCCCCTTCAAACTTTCCATCTATCCTCACCGTTCCCTCAAAACTCAATAGCCCTTTAAACTCTGTCCCCTCTCCTAAAAATGCCTTTACCTCCTCTTTTGCCTCTGGTCTACCCATCATAGAATTTACCTCCCCCTAATAAGTTCTATTATCCTTTCAAAATCCTCATCAGAGTAAAAAATAATTTCAATCTTTCCTCTTTTTCTACCCTTTATAATGTTAACCTTTGTCCCTAAGAATTTTTGAAGCTCTTCTTCCATCCTGTTTTTAAAAATATCTACTGTTTTTTTAGGCAGTTCTTTCTTTACCCTCTTACCACGAGTTATGAAAGACTCTATCTCCCTTACGGACATATTTCTTTTTATTATCCTCTCTTTAAGGAAAATTTGCTCTTTGGCTGAGTCAAGAGACAGAAGCGCCCTTGCGTGTCCCATAGTTAATTCTTTATTTGCAATACTATCTTGAATCTCCTGCGGAAGCCTTAACAGTCTTAGGTAATTTGCAACAGATGACCTGTCTTTTCCTACCTTTTTTGCAATTTCTTCCTGTATTAAATGAAACTCATCCGCAAGCCTTTGATATGCCCTTGCCTCTTCCATTGGATTGAGATTCTCCCTTTGAATATTTTCAATCAAAGCCAGCTCCAATGACCCTTCACTTGTAACCTCCTTAACAATGGCAGGAATTTTTTCCATTCCTGCCTTCTGAGCCGCTCTCCATCGCCTTTCCCCTGCAATTAACTCATAACCACTATCCGTCTTCTGAACAATTATAGGCTGGACTATTCCTTTTTCTTTAATAGAACTTACCAGTTCATCGAGTCTTGCATCATTAAACATTTTTCTGGGCTGGTATCTATTTGGACTAACTTCTTCTACAGGTATCTCAAGGAGGATACCTTCCCTTTTTTCTTCCACAACAGGAATCAATGCCTTTAAGCCTTTACCAAGTGCCTTTCTTTGCATTTAAAATAATCTCCTTTGCTAAATCAATATATGCATCTGCACCTTTTGACCTGCAGTCGTAAAATATTACCGGTTGCCCATAACTTGGCGCCTCACTTAATCTGACATTCCTTGGTATTACAGTATTCAAAACTCTTCCATTGAAATGCCCTTTTACCTCCTGCATTACCTGAGAAGATAGGACAGTCCTGCTGTCAAACATTGTAAAAAGTATCCCTTCTAGAATCAGCCCGGAATTTAAAGATTCCTTAACAAGTTTTATTGTATTCATTAGCTGACTTAAGCCCTCAAGTGCATAATATTCACATTGAAGAGGGATTAATATAGAATCTGCTGCTGTTAATGAATTTAAGGTAAGGAGTCCCAATGAAGGAGGGCAGTCAATTATAATAAATTCATATCTCTTCTTTACCTCTTTAAGGATCTCTCTTAACCTTGACTCCCTTGAATCATAATTTACCAATTCTATTTCTGCACCAATAAGGTCAATATTTGAGGGGATTATATCCAGACTATCAATACCACTGCTCAATATCACATTAGCTATGGATATTTCTCCAATTAGTGCATTGTATATATTTTTATTATCCTTATTTATACCGAATCCTGTGGTAGCATTGCCCTGAGGGTCTATATCTATAAGTAAAACCTTCTTTTCTGCAACAGCAAGACAGGCAGACAAATTTATCGCCGTTGTGGTCTTCCCCACCCCGCCTTTCTGATTTGCAATACAGATAACCTTTCCCATAAAGAAATTACAAGCCACGAATTTCACGAATCAGCACGAGTAAAAAAGAGGTTTAAATTCGTGGTAATTAGATTTTGTGGCTAACGATATGTAATATATAGCATATATAAAATGAAAAACAAAGAAAAAATGTTTCACGTGAAACATTTTTGTATTTTGACTAACTTAAACTTTCTCCCAAACATTGGCTTATCTATTTCCAGAATATCTTTAATAACCCATTTGCCCTTTGTTAATTCTCCCTCCGCACCTTTCAGTTCTGTCTCAAGGTCGTCCCCTTTCTGAGTTATAAAAAGCCCTTCTGCTTTTAACAATGGAAATGAAGCCTTTAATAATATCCCTATATCCCCTACTGCTTTTGATAGAATTACATCATAATATCTTCTATATTTGTCAAGAGCTGCAATTTTTTCCACCCGTTCGGCTATACATTCTACATCCGACAAATCGAGTTCTCTGCAAATATGTTTTAAGAATGCTATCTTTTTTTTTGAGCTATCCATCAGTGTAGAGGATATTTCGGGATGTAGAATTTTTATGGGAATACCGGGGAATCCCGCACCAGTTCCAATATCAAGGATATTTTTTGCCCCCTCCCCAACCCTCTCCCCTTGAGGGGGAGGGAAGGGTGGGAAAAATCCGTAAAGGAAGGTGAGGGACTCTAAAAAGAGCCTTGTTATTATTAACTTATCTTCCCTTATCGCTGTAAGGTTTATCTTTTTATTCCACTTCTTGAGTTCTGAAAGATATTTGAGAAATTTATCAGCCTGATTCTCCGTTAACTTAAATCCAAGCTCAAGGGCTTTGGTTATAATAAAATCTTTCAGGGGTTCTTGCATCTGGCTTTTAGATTTAAAGTTCAAAACACCTTTAAGCTTTGGGTTTTCAGCTTGTTCCTTTTTAGTTGTTCCAAATAAATCATCAATATTGAAATAGCAGAAGGAGTAACACCGGATATTCGGGACGCCTGACCTATGGATATAGGTCTCACCTTTGATAGCTTTTCCTTTGCCTCATTGGATAATCCTGGGATATTTTTAAAATTAACTTCTTGAGGTATCCCCTTTTCTTCCAATCTCTTAAACCTCTCTATATTCAACAGCTCCCTATTTATATAACCCTCATACTTTACCTGTATCTCCACCTGCTCTCTTACCCCATAAGGCTGAAGACTGAAGACTGACGGCTGAAGTTTGAGCAAGTCATCATATTTTATTTCAGGTCTTCTAAGAAGTTCTAACAAAGTCAAAGGTTCATTTATTGTATTTGTCCCTACCTCTTTTAATTTATCATTCACATCTTCAGAAGGCTTTAAAACGGTTTTGCCTAATCTATCGATTTCGCTTTTTATTCCATCCCTCTTTTCTACAAATTTAACAAATTCCTCCTCTTTTACAAGTCCAGCTTTATAACCTCTTTCCCTCAATCTTAAGTCTGCATTATCCTGTCTCAGAATTAAACGATATTCCGCTCTTGAGGTAAACATTCTGTAAGGTTCTTGAGTCCCTTTTGTTACAAGATCATCAATCAAAACACCTATATAAGCCTCTGATCTATTGATTATTAAAGGCTCCTTTCCTTGAGTTGACAGACTGGCATTTATACCTGCTGTTAAGCCCTGTGCTGCTGCCTCTTCATAACCCGATGTCCCATTTATCTGCCCTGCGTGATATAGATTCTTTATAAGCTTTGTCTCAAGAGTAGGCAGAAGCTGGGCGGGAGGGACAAAGTCATACTCAATTGCATACCCCGGTCTCATAATCTCCACATTTTCAAGCCCTTTGATTGTCCTTAAAAACTTTACCTGAACATCTATTGGAAGACTTGTGGAGACTCCATTGGCATAATATTCCTTCGTATCATAACCTTCAGGCTCAAGAAAGACCTGATGTCTATCTTTTTCGGGGAATCTTTTTACTTTATCCTCTATGGATGGACAATATCTTGGTCCAACTCCTTTTATTGCGCCGCAATATAAAGGGGACCTGTCCATATTTTCTTTAATTATTTTATGGGTCTCTTCGTTTGTATAAGTAAGGTAACATGGAATCTGTTTTTGTGTTATCTTTTCCGTAGAATATGAGAAGGGTCTTGGCTCAGCATCCCCTCTCTGCTCTATAAGTCTTGAAAAATCAATGGTTTTTGCATCAAGTCGTGGAGGTGTCCCTGTCTTAAGCCTCCCCATCTCAAATCCCAACTCCCTTAAATTATCGGATAGTTTCTCTGATGGAAACTCCCCTGCCCTCCCTGCAGAAAAGTTTATCAATCCGATATGAATAAGCCCCTTTAAAAATGTCCCTGTAGTCAATATCACTGCCTTTGATTTATAGGAAATCTCTGTATTCGTCTCAACCCCCACTGCTTCTCCATTTTCAACTAATATTCTTTCCACAATACCCTGCTTTATATTGAGCCTCTCTTCCTTTTCCAGTGTAGACTTCATCTCCAGTCTGTATAACTGTTTATCAGCCTGTGCCCTGTATGCCTGAACAGCGGGTCCTTTGCTCGTATTAAGAACACGGAACTGGATGCCTGTCTTGTCAATACACTTCGCCATCTCTCCACCGAGGGCATCAATCTCCCTTACAAGATGCCCCTTCGCAATCCCACCAATAGCAGGATTGCACGACATCAGGGCAATGCTGTCAAGATTCATTGTAATAATAAGGGTCTCACAGCCCATACGGCTTGCTGCCAATGCAGCCTCACACCCCGCATGCCCAGCACCAATCACGATTACATCATATTCCTTTGGATAGATATACATTTAAAATACCATCCCTACCAGCATGTCAAAAAGTCTAATAGGATTTGGCACTAAATTTTTGCAAGAGGTTAAAAGAAAAATGTATTAAAAATATACTATCACATTTCTTTAATTTTTTTTACCCTTATAAATAACCAAAAAATAGCTAAAAATTTCTTGACATCCCCGAATTTAAGGAGTAAAAAAGACTTAATAATTTCAAGAGAGATAACAGAATAAATATTTGCGGGCCTTTGAGCCAAGCAAAAGGAGGTGGCTTATGAGAAATTATTTTAATCTTCATAAAATCCGTAAAATCGGACTATTTGTGATCATTTTATTTTTTCTTTTTCCTGGTATAAGTGATGTTATATCCATAGGGCCTGCCACTGTAGAGGCAAAAATCACCCAAAATGGAGTATCTTCTACCAACAATGAAATAACCCCCAGCATGATTGACCCCAAAATTCAGGCTGCGATAGCTACCCAGAATCGTTACACCCCCTGGTTAATGGCAATTCAGGAAGTCATTGGAACTGCAACAGGACTTACTGAAAATGGAAGACCAGCTATACTTGCCTTTACAAAGAGTGAAGTAAGGGCTGGCATAATCCCAAGTGACTTAGAAAGTGTGCCTGTGGTTGTAATAACTACAGGTGAATTCGTTGCCATGCCTAGTTCATCTGGTAAACGTCCTGCTGTAACAATTGACCCCAAATCGAGGTTCAGCAGACCTGTGCCAATAGGGGTTTCAACAGGGAATGCTTATGAGTGTTCTGCCGGAACTATCGGAGCAAGAGCTACAGATGGAACAAATGTCTACTCTTTGAGTAATAACCATGTATATGCGCGGGAGAATAATGCCACAGTAGGTGAGATGGTATTGCAACCGGGTCTCTACGATACAGGTTGTATCTATGATTCCAATAATGTTATTGGTAATCTTACAAATTTTAAACCCATTATCTTCTCCACAAGTGCAACCAATACCGTTGATGCGGCAATTGCTTTATCTTCAACGGCTAATCTGGGCAATCAAACCCCCTCCAACGGGTATGGGACCCCTAAATCAATAACCGCTGAGCCAGCTCTCAATATGTATGTTCAGAAATATGGAAGGACAACAGCCCTTACAAAAGGAATAATAAACGGCATCAATGCAACGATTAATGTCGGCTACGGTTCTGGTACTGCAAGATTTGTAAATCAAATCGTCGTCTACTCGAGAAAACCCTTCATAAAGCCCGGTGACTCAGGCTCACTACTTGTAACAGACCCTGACCGCAATCCTGTTGGACTGCTGTTTGCAGGCAGTTCAGATGGAAAGTGGGCTATCGCTAATCCCATTAGAGAGGTTCTGGATAGTTTCAGTATAACAATAGACGGTGAATAAAAAGTGGTAGTGATGGAGGAGAAAAATATCAAGGTAAAAATTATTCTCTTATCTCTTATCTCCATTGCCGTCCTACTTATAGACTGTGAAGGTATAAAATCTTCTAAACATTTTGCAGAGTATAAAATGAAAAGAAAACCCCTGGAAGAGGTACTTAAAGAATATGCCAATGTCTTAATGTCTATTGAAGGTGTGACAGGTGCAGCCCAAAGTATCTGCGATGGCAAACCTTGCATAAAGGTTTATACCCTCGAAAAGATACCAAAGCTTGAGAAGAAGATTCCAGTTACTCTTGAAGGATATCCTGTCGTTATAGAAAAAACAGGGGAAATCAGGGCACTTCCGGAAAATCAGAAATAAAAGAAAATTACCTTATAAAACTTAAACAGCTAATTTTCTTTGACCTTTATCTATTTTTCCATCCAACAATGGCAGTAATAGACTTCTCAGGTATCATAAAATACTTTTCATTGAGGGAAACTCCGATAGAAGATGGTTTCAATATATCAAAAATAGCCTTCTGGTCTAATAAATTCCAGTCACCATAGCCGGGACTGAATCTCTTCACAGTTTCAAACCTCTCTTTTTCTGCATCTTTTGTTATTAATTGATTTACATAATTTACCACCTCTTCTACCGCTGCAGAACCAATTCCATTCATTATATACGCCCTTGTCTGCTCCCCTTCAGTAAAATAGCCTTTAATGCTCTCCTCTAATCTTGAGCCAATAGTGCAAACAAATAGAGATGCCTTTGAACACCCTGACAAGTGTTTTGCAAGGTATTTAGTTTTAAAGGTGAGAGTATTGCAATCAGTTATAATTGTATCTTCTGTTACAGAACTCAGGTTGAAATGTATAAAATCTGCTTTAGGATGAATAAGCCCATTAGCCTTTTCAATCTCCTCCTTAATCATCTTCTCCATTGGAGGTGTAAGAATTGTTGAAACCTGTTTAAATCCCAATTCCTTCAAGACCTCTTTAAAATCAATTGTAATTTTTATATCCTTAATAATCATTTACCCTTTTGCACCCATTTTTGACTTAACTGTATCCATTAAAAATTTCATCTCCCCACACTTTACCAAAATTGTCATACCGAAATATACAATCAGTCCTATAATGATTGTTATAGATAGCCATACCAATCTTTCCCATCCCGATAGCTGATAGCTGTCTGCTTTCAACCATGACAAATAACAAACCCCTCCCATAACAACAGATGAGATACCAATTTTAAAGACAGATATCTTTATACCCTCCCAGTCAATCCTTCTAATTTTATCAGGTAAAAAGTAGATTAAAAGTCCAAGATTTAGCATTGCAGCGAGGGATGTGGCAAGGGCAATACCAGCATGTTTTAATGGGAACATGAGGAGCAGATTAAATATCACATTTGCCACCATTGATATGATAGCAATTCTTACCGGTGTCTTTGTATCTTGAACTGAGTAATAGGCAGGTGCAATAACCTTTATGCCTGAATATGCCCAGAGACCTATGGAAAATGCAATCAGCGCCTGAGATGTATTTACTGCTGCCTGATGGGTAAACTCCCCTCTCTCAAATAAGATTGAGACTATTGGAAGACTTAATACAATCTGGGCAGTCATCGCAGGTATGGCAATAAAAAGAGTAAATCTGAGCCCGAATGATATTGTATCTTTCATTCCTTCCATGTCCTTCTTCGCAGCAAAGGAGGAGAGGGTCGGTAGAATTGCAGTCCCAATAGCTGTGCCGAATACACCTAAAGGAAGCTGCATTACCCTGTCTGCATAATAGAGATAGGATATACTCCCTTCTGTTAAGAGGGAGGCTATAAGGGTATCAATAAAGATATTGAATTGCGTTACTGCAAGACCAATGATAGATGGAGCCATAAGAAGAACAACCTTTTTAATCCCCGGATGGCTGAAGGAGAAATCAGGTGTAAATTTCAAGCCACTTTTTAGCAGCGGCGGGATATGAAAGAAAAGCTGAAGCACCCCTCCAATTATTACACCAATAGCAAGACCTGATATTGGTGTCTCTAAATAAGGGCATATAAAAAATGCCGCTCCTATCAGGGACAGATTTAATAAGACAGGCGACATTGCAGGGACAGTGAAATGCCTCAGAGAATTCAATATACCCATTGATAGGGCAGTGAGTGAGATTAAGAATATATAGGGAAATGTGATTCTCGTTAAATATACTGCGAGGTTGAATTTTTGTGGCTCGGTATAAAAACCCGGGGCAAGAATTGTAATAATCGCAGGCATGAAGATTATTCCAAGGATTGTAATTACAGAGAGGATGACAAGGAGTGCAGAAAAAGCTGCACTGGCAAACCTCCACGCATCTTCCTTTGATTTTACAGTGAAATGCTCGGTAAAAAGGGGTATGAATGCAGCAGAGAGGGCGCCCTCTCCGAGAAGTCTTCTCAGTAGATTTGGTATCTTGAAGGCAACAAAGAAGGCATCTGTCGCAAACCCGGCACCAAATATTTTTGCAATCACCATATCCCTGATGAATCCAAAGATACGGCTCAAAAATGTCCCGCTGCTGATAATCCCGGTAGCCTTAAGTAACTTTTCATTTTCAGACATAAGATATGAATCGCTTTTATTGTAAAATACTAAAATTTGGCAATAAAAAAGATAAGAAACTTTAAGAAAGGAGCTCACCCATTATCCAAAGAATTGGGAAAAAAATAATCAGCCGTCCTTCTTGGTGTTTAAGAGGGTTTCTAATTTTTTAGCAACTTTCTCTACCCCAAGACAGCCGGGACATTCAGTAGGACCAGGTACCTTTGCCAGCAGGTAAAAGGATAATACCAGAATAAAGACAATTCCGGTATTTACTCCAAGGTCTATCATACTTCTCAAGAATACCTCCCTGCCTATTTCCTCAGCTATAGACAGGTGGGCTTCTATTGTAAGTATTTTCCTTATAGATGCTATAATACCTACTACAAGGAATGGTTGGAATGTAACTCTATGTTCACGGAGATAAGTTATAACTGTGATAAATATCTCCATAACGATTAAAACAAATAGTATCTCATTTAGCAAATGTGATACAGAACTTCCATCAACAGACTTTAACTTTATAAAGGCATTGATAAGGAGAAACCCTGCTGAGATGAGCAGAGATACGGCTATCATAATGTGAATCACATCTGACAATACTCTGAGCCAGTCTGTCAATGTAACAATACGGTTTTTATCCATAAATCCTCCATAATAAATTAGAATGAGTAAACGGCTTTCTTAAATTATAATCTTCTCCATCATCTACTGCAATATTTAAACTGAGCTCCAAACTTGCTTATTATTGACATCAATGTAAAAGTCCTTTATATTTAACTCAATTTAAAATCTGTCATGTAAATAAATATCTCCGGTCTATCGTTAGAAAAGGTATCTTTGATGAATAATCCTGACTTTAGAATGATTACAAAATTGCATATTCTCTTATCCTGCAGTATAATAATATTATTTGCAAGTGCTTCTTATCCGTTTACACTTGATGAGATAGTAGAGAGGATGCAGAATAAGTATGAGGAAACAAAAAATTTTAAGGCTGATTTCACACAAACATCCGTCCTAAAATCTATAAAACAGAAACGGGTCAGCAGGGGACAGGTATTTATAAAAAAACCGGGGATGATGAGATGGGAGTATGGGGAGCCTGATACACAGCTGATTGTTTCTGATGGTAAGGTTATATGGTTTTATGTCCCGGCAGATAAACAGGTTATGATGAGTAAGGTCAATGATACTTCGGATTCTTATACCTTAAATGTTTTTCTTTCTGGTATTGGTAAGTTAAGGGATACCTTTAAGATTGAATCTGAATCAGAGGAGACGGTTCCACAATCACAATATCTATTAAGACTTACTCCGAAGAAATCCCACCCAAACCTGACAAGGCTGGTAATAGGGATTAATAAAGAGGATTTTAAGGTGGAGACAAGCAGCACATATGACATCTATGGAAATCAGACTACAGTCAGTTTCTCAAATATAGAGATGAATAAAGAAATGTCTGAGGATATCTTTCATTTTGAAATTCCAAATGGCGTTAGGGTGATAACTCAATAATAAGGAGGATTAGGTGGAAACAATTATCTCAGCTATTGTTCTATTGGGTGTTTTAATATTTATTCATGAATTGGGGCATTTTCTTATAGCAAAGAGGGGGGGCGTTGGTGTCGAAAAATTTTCACTCGGTTTTGGGCCAAAGATTATTGGTAAAAAGATTGGTGAAACCGAATACCTTATCTCCGCTGTCCCTCTTGGTGGATATGTGAAGTTCGTAGGGGAGGACCCTGATGAGGAGGTAAAAGAACCAGAAAAATCCTTTACAAATAAACCTGTGGGGATAAGACTGGCAATAGTCTCCGCAGGACCAATATTTAATCTTCTCTTTTCTGTAGCAATACTTGCACTTGTATTCATGATAGGTGTAAAAGTCCCTTCAGATTCATCGGCTGTAGGCAATGTTAAAAAAGATGGCGCGGCGGAATCGGCAGGACTGAAGACGGGGGATATTATTACTGAGATAGAGGGGAAGAAGGTTGATAAATGGCATCAGATGGCTGAGATTATACATAAGAGTCCGAATAAAGAACTTTCTTTCAAGATTAAAAAAGAAAATGGAGAGATAGCTGATTTAAAAATAACTCCTAAGGCAGAGACTTTAAAGGATGTCTTTGGAAAGGACCATGAGGTTGGACTCATAGGTATTGAGCCGATGATTGTTACTGAGAGATACAACCCGATAGTTGCCACGGTTAAGGGATTTGAAAGGACATGGGATATAATCTACCTTACTTTCTGGGCGATGGCAAAGATGATTACCGGAGATATCCCGGCCAAAAATATCGGTGGACCACTGCTTATTTTTCAAAAGGCAGGTGAATTTGCAAATGAGGGATTTTTACCATACGCATCTTTTGCTGCACTCATAAGTATAAATCTTGGAATTCTCAACTTGCTGCCGATTCCTGTTCTTGACGGTGGCCATATTTTATTCTTTCTGATTGAGATTATCTTCAAAAAGCCTGTCAGTATAAGGTCGAGAGAGGTGGCACAGCGGGTTGGTATATTCATACTTGTCTCCCTTATGCTCTTTGCATTTTACAATGACATAATGAGATTCCTTGAGCAGTAGGAGCCGTCTCCTGATGGCAATTCAATAAACTATGAATGCTGAAGATATCCTCCATAACCTTGAATCTCTCGCAAAGAGATTGTTAGTAGATGTGAGATACAGAAATTTGTCTGATGAGGAGTTCAGGATTGAAAGTGGTACATGCAGCCTTAACGGCAGGGGAATAATAATCATTGATAACAAACTACCAATAAAGGAAAAAGGCAGAGTGTTGAGCAAACAGTTAAAAGTGTATAATACTGAAGATATTTTTATTCCACCCGTTATAAGAGAGATGATGGGTTGATAGAAACCATGAGGATATTTAAGTTTTTTTTAACCATTTCTATTCTTATCTCCACTGCTTCAATTCCTGTCTCTGCCTTTGAAGTTCAGGGGCTTAAGACACCTGAGAGCTTTATTGCAGACCCATCTACAGGAAACTATTTTATCTCTAACATTAATGGCGGAGGTCCTGGTGGAAAGGATGATGATGGGTTTATTACAAAGCTTGATAAGGATGGCAAGGTAATTGCTCTCACATTTATTGATGGTAAGAATAATGATATTACCCTCAATGCCCCGAAGGGACTTGATATAATCGGTAATATCCTTTATGTGAGCGATATAGACTTTGTGAGGGGCTTTGATAAGGAGACAGGAAAATTATTACACGATTTAGACTTTAAGACTTTCAACCCTTCTTCGTTAAATGACCTCACACACGACTCACAGAATAATCTTTATGTATCCGACTGGATTGGCAATATTATCTTTAAGATTGATACAAAGAATAACTACAAGATATCGATTATTGCTAAGGGGAATGCACTGGGAGGACCTAATGGACTAAACATTCATCCGAAAACAAAGAAACTGATAAATGTTACATGGGAGGCAGGGAAGGTTCAGGAGATAGATTCATCGGGCAATGTAAAAGTTCTTGTTGAAGATAAGAGATTTAAAAATCTTGATGGTATTGACTTTGATAATAATGGAAATATGTTTGTCTCAAGTTTTACAGGAGGAGAAATTTATAAAATAACACCTGATTTGAAGATTGAGGTATTTTTAAAAGGGCTTACTTCACCAGCAGATATAAATATAGACAGGAAAAAAAATCTCCTCTTGATTCCATCTTTTGAGGGGAATAGTGCGAAAACCGTCACTATTCAATAACTATACCCACCTGACCTCTTTTTCATAGAAGTCATAATGTATTGAGTAAGAGATAAATATCTTTAGAATTCAATGGGTTATCAAAGTTTCTGGATACAGTTTTTAATTGCCTTTTATAAATCTCTGTAATAAAATTAGATATCAATTTAGTGGACCTTCTGATTAATAGGGGGGTCCACTAAATTTTTTTATTGTTCATTTAATGATATGAAATCTTTTTGGGATAAATGTAAAGAAGAACTTAAAAAGCAAGTAAGCAGAAGTCATTACGAGATATGGATAGAGCCTGTATCTATTGTTTCTATGGATGATGACTCTATCGTTCTTTCAGTACCAAATAATTATTACATTGACAGGATAAATAAAGATTATTGGGATACCTTAAAAGACACAGTTAAAAATATTTCGAAAAAAGACCTTCAGATAAAATTTATAATAAAGTCAGCGCCTCCCGAATCAGAAACTCCCAATATAATTCCAAAGAAGGAAAAGCGACAAGGTCTAAGAAATACAAACACCGGATTAAACCTGAAACATACTTTTGACAACTTTGTTGTCGGGCCCTGTAACCAATTCGCCCATGCAGCAACAAAAGCTATAGCGGAAGGGCATGCAACATACAACCCCCTCTTTATATATGGGGGGGTGGGTCTTGGAAAGACTCACCTCATACAGGCAACCGGAAACTTTATAGTAGACAAGAATGATAATAGAAAAATTCTTTATATAACATCAGAGAATTTTGTTAATGAATTGATAACTTCTCTTCAACATAAGGAAATGAATAAATTCAGAGAGAGGTATAGAAAACTTGATGTGCTATTTGTGGATGACATCCATTTTATTGCTGGTAAGGAGAGGTCACAAGAGGAGTTCTTTCACACCTTTAATACCATTTTCGAATCACATAAACAGATTATCTTATCAAGCGATAAATATCCAAGAGAGATACCAAAACTTGAGGAGCGATTGCGGTCAAGGTTTGAATGTGGACTCATTGCAGATATCCAGCCTCCTGAATTTGAAACAAGAGTAGCTATACTAAAACAAAAGGGGGAGGAGCATGGAGTAAACATTCCACAGGATGTCGTAGAATTTATAGCAAACAAAGTAAAATCTAATGTTAGAGAATTAGAAGGATATCTTTCAAGGATTATTGCTATATCAAATTTAAAGGGACGGGAAATCTCCCTTCAATTAGCAGAAGACTCATTTAAAAATATATTTAAGACCAGGGAAAAGGTAACAAGTATATCCGACATTCAGAAAGGAGTAGCAGAATACTTTAATGTAAAGGTAATTGACTTAAAATCAAAAAAAAGGGAGAGAAATATTACCCTCCCAAGACAGGTTGCTATGTACCTTTCTAAAGAATTAACAAATCTTTCTCTTGAAGAGATAGGAAAGAGTTTTGGTGGTAAGGATCACTCAACAGTTATCCACTCTCAAAAGAAAATCGAAAGACTTTCCAAGGAAAACAGCGAGATATTAATGGCTATAAGACAGATAAAGAGCTCTCTTGAATTGTGAATAAAGGGTTTAGTATATGTTGATGCCCCGCTTAAAAAATGGAATTTTAAAAATAACAAATTTATATAATATTTTTATTAACAAAAAAATAAACCTTTAACTAATTAGATTTTCAAGGAGATAAATGTGATATTAACAAAAACTGTCCTTTACTACTTCTAATAATATATAAGATATAAAAGGAGATACTAAATAATGGAAAAAGAAACATATAATGCAACTAAAATAAAAATCCTTGAAGGATTAGATGCTGTAAGAAAGAGACCAGCTATGTATATTGGAGATACCTCAACATATGGTCTCCATCATCTCGTATATGAAGTTGTTGATAATAGTGTTGACGAGGCAATGGCGGGATATGGAAAAAAAATAGATGTTATTATACATATTGACAATAGTGTTACTGTAATAGACGAAGGCAGAGGAATTCCTGTTGATATGCACAAAGAGGTAAATAAACCCGCCGCAGAAGTGGTATTAACCACTTTGCATGCCGGTGGTAAGTTTGATAATGAGAGTTATAAGGTATCAGGAGGGTTGCATGGTGTAGGGGTCTCGGTTGTGAATGCCCTTTCAAAGAAACTTGAGGTAGAGATAAGAAGAGATGGAAAGGTATACACACAAACCTATGAGAAGGGTAAACCAATTACAGAACTAAAGGTTATTGGAAAGACGATGGTGAGTGGCACAAAGATTAAATTCAAGCCGGATGATGAAATATTAGAGGTAAATAATTTTAATTTTGATATTTTATCCCAGAGACTAAGGGAGATGGCATTTTTGAATAAGGGGCTGAAGATAAATATTATTGATGAAAGAAACAACAAGAATCACGAATTTTACTATGAGGGTGGAATTGTCTCCTTCATTGAATACCTGAATAGAAATAAGAGACCACTCTTTAAGGAACCTGTATATATTTATAAAGAGAAAGACAGCACATCAATAGAGGTGTCCCTGCAGTATAATGATGGTTACAATGAGGAGGTATTTTCCTTTGCAAATAATATAAATACCAGGGAGGGAGGGACACACCTTATAGGTTTCAAATCTGCCCTCACACGAACGATAAATAGCTACGCCACCTCAAAGTCTCTGATAAAAGATGATTTAAACATAACAGGGGAAGATGTAAGAGAAGGGCTTACAGCAGTGCTTAGTATCAAATTACCCCAACCCCAGTTTGAGGGACAGACAAAGGCAAAGCTTGGTAATAGTGAAGTAAAGGGGATGGTAGAGACTTTAGTAAATGAAAAGCTGATAGAGTTCTTTGAGGAGAAACCGTCTATTGCAAAGCTGATTGTCCAAAAGGCAATAAATGCCTCACAGGCAAGAGAGGCGGCAAGAAAGGCACGGGAGTTGACACGAAGAAAAGGTGCCTTTGATTCCTGTTCACTGCCGGGAAAATTGGCAGACTGTTCTGAAAGGGACCCTGCACATTGTGAAATATATGTTGTTGAGGGCGATTCTGCAGGCGGCTCGGCAAAACAGGGGCGAGACAGAAAGTATCAGGCAATACTACCTTTAAAGGGGAAGATTTTAAATGTGGAAAAGGCAAGGTTTGATAAGATGTTAAGCAATGAAGAGATAAAAACACTCATAACAGCACTTGGAACAGGAATCGGGACAGAGGATTTTAATATAGATAAAACCCGATACCATAAGATAATAATAATGACAGATGCAGATGTAGATGGTGCCCATATAAGAACCCTTCTGTTAACATTTTTCTACAGGCAGATGACCCAGATAATAGAGAAAGGGTATCTCTATATTGCCCAGCCGCCGCTCTACAGGGTTGCCAAGGGTAAAATGGAGAGGTATATAAAAGATGAAAAGGAGCTGAATAATTATCTTCTTGAATTGGGTGTAGAAGGCAGGACACTGAAGATAGGGGCTAAGACATATAGCGGGAAAAACTTTACATCTGTCTTAAAGAAATTCATGGAGTATAGCGACCTCTTAGAAAGCATAAAAAGAAAGGGCTACATGGAAGAGGTTGTTAATTTTCTCCTAAGGGAGGGGATAAAAGAAAAGGACTTCTTTATTGAGAGAGAGGCGGTTGAATTGTTGACAAATGAATTGAAAAAGGAAAAGATAGATTTTGAAATTATTCAGGATGAGGAACATGGCGGTTATGGTATTGAGTGGTTTGATAAGAGAGTTGGTGCCAAGAGAAAGATAAATCGGGATTTGATATCTATGGCAGAATATCAGGAGCTGCTTGAGATGCACCAGAACATTGGAGATATCTATAATCCGCCATTTAAAGTAATTCTTGAGATCCGTGGTGAGCGAAGCGAATCCAAAGAAGAGAGGATATTTGATGATATAAGCACACTGATTGAATATATAACCTCAGAAGGCAAAGATGGGATAAATCTTCAGAGGTATAAGGGATTAGGAGAGATGAACCCTGATCAGTTGTGGGCTACTACAATGAACCCCGAGACCCGGACACTCCTTCAGGTAAGGATAGAAGATGTGGTAGAGGCAGACGATATATTTACTGTCCTTATGGGAGACCAGGTTGAGCCGAGGAGGGAATTTATACAGACCCACGCCCTTGAGGTAAGAAATTTAGATATATAATAAATTTTGGAACGCAGATAAACGCAGATTTTAATGATTATACAGATTCCAAAAATCAAACACTAAATAACAAACAAATTTCAATTACCAAATACAAAACTAATTGTAATTTTAGTTATTGGTTATTTAGATATTATTTGGAATTTGTGATTTGGAATTTATACTTTTTGAGGAGATTATGCAGACAATTGAACAAAAGATCCCGGTAAACATTGAAGATGAGATGAAAGGGGCATATCTTGATTATGCCATGAGCGTAATTATAGGAAGGGCACTTCCCGATGTAAGGGACGGGCTTAAGCCTGTCCACCGCAGGGTTCTTTACGCCATGTATGACATGGGAAATGTCTGGAATAAGCCTTATAAAAAATCTGCAAGGGTTGTTGGTGA
>Ga0209641_10000520_pt1 | contig 35368 bp, 38 predicted proteins | sample RifCSP16_1_FD_184022 | JGI IMG/M metagenome (GOLD analysis project Ga0209641, IMG submission 184022) | Soil microbial communities from Rifle, Colorado - Rifle CSP2_sed 16_1 (SPAdes) (version 2) | ecosystem: Environmental > Terrestrial > Deep subsurface > Rock core/Sediment | place: Rifle... | reverse complement strand
GTCGTCAGCGGAGTGGTCGCAACTCTCAGCCCAGTTGAAGCCCACCTTCAGTAGGAGGGGCAGGATGAGTTCTCGAGTCCGATCGCGTCTGTACTTGGCCGTGACACTGCTCATCCTGGTTCCCGTGGCGACGGCGTTCGCTCATGGGGAGCCGGTCATCACGGTTGAGCCGTCCGTGGCCGCAGCGGGCAGCTCGATCACCATCAGCGGCGTTGGAATGGAGCCTGGGGAGGTCTTCGACCTGTTCCTCGAGAACGCCTCGGTTTCGGTCGATCTGGGCAAGGCCACCGCCGAGGGGGAGGGGGAGGAGGGCGGCTTTGTTGTCGTATTGGCTCTGCCCTCCGACCTCCAACCGGGTTCGTACATCTTGCGCGCCTCGACCGAGGAGGGCGAGTCCGCCGTAACAGATCTGACCATCACTTCCCCGTCGGAAGAAGCCAAAGCCGGGCCGGTCACTGTGCCAGAGCCGAGCAACGAGCCCCATGTCCTCGACAGGAGGAAACCAACCTCCCAAGTAGTTGGGGGGCTGGCGTTGGCGCTGTCCAGCGCCGTAGTGGGGATTTGGCTATTACGAAGGCCGTGATGATCGGTTCGTGAGGCCTCCGTCTCAAATGAAGAACAAGCACGCGCCGCATTCGGCTGCCGGGCTGTCTCCGACCGGAGTCTTGACCTTGGCCGATGAGGGCACGTGATTCATGCGCATGGTAGCGGGCGAAGAGGAAAGGGAGCCGGGACCCGCATAGGCGCCATCATGGCGGCCATCATGTTCGTCTTGGCAGTCTTTCTGCTCGTCAAGGGCGGCTGGGGGGTTCTGGTCCCGTTCGGCTTCGCTCTCATCATCTTTGGGGTGATCATGGCGTTTGTCCGTGCAGTGGGCCGACCCCACAGGTGATGAAGGGCCGTTTGGCCCCCATCCCTCCGCGCTAAGTGACGCTGGCCCGGATCGAGTCCAAATCATACACTCGACGCAGGTGAACTTACGATGCAAGAACCCGTGGTGATCTATGGTGGCGGCGAAGCGGCGGTCCAGGCGTTGACCTCTGCCCTGAACCAGCAAGGTGTCCACGTTCTCCGCAGCTTCGACCTTCGCCAGGCGATCGCGGCGCATGACGAAGAATGCGACTGCCCGTATCACGGCTCGATCCATTGCACCTGCCAATACATTGTCCTGCTTGCCTACGACGATGACTCGGATCCGGTCGTGATCACCGCCCACACCCGCGCAGATGTGACGCACCTCCGTACTCTGCCGAGAGCGGGAACGCCGGCAAAGCTCGCATTCCTCGCCTGCCTCGAAGCCACCCTGCGTTCCCTGGGCCGGACTCGGCCCTCCGTCACGGTAGAGCCTCCACTGTCGGAGACGTCGTGATACGAAGACTCTTCAAGACCCTGCCGTTTCGTGGAACCGTAACCTCGAGGGGCCGACGGCTTTCGTCTGATTCAGATTCACCGGTATTCGCCATCTGGATTTGCACACTCTCCCTTCTGGGGCTGCTTTTCATCTCTGGCTTCGGGATCTCTCCCCCGATAGGGATGACGCTCTTCCTGCTGGTCGTCATGTTCGCGGTGTGTTGTCGCATGGTCGGCCTGCAACCTCAGAATCCTTGAGGGATCCGTGACATCGTCAAAGCCCGGACGGGTTAATCTCCTTACGGCACGGACACGCCTCATGAGTGAGCGAGGAGCGATTGGCGAGCCTCGTCGAATGGTCTCGGCCTTCGATCCCGCGGCGGACGAGCTTGGCCTGCTCGACCTGTATATCTCGCTCAAGGCCAAGCCGATAGCTCTCCTGCGGGGGCCGGCCGGATCCGGCAAGCTTGTAGCCTGTCGATATCTGGCGAGGGAGCTCACCGTCGGGGCCCCACTGGCTTTCCAAGAGATGATCGGCCATGCCTGGTCTGCGGCTGGCTCACCCGGCATCGCGCTGCTCACCGAAGCGCAGAGCCGCTTCAACGCAGAAAAGCTGAGGGCTCTGGTTGAGGAGGCCCGCGATCGCCAGAATCACAAACACGTCTATGCGGCCCTGCTGGCCCGCATCAGCCCGGCCGAGCTGGATCTCCTGTCCGAGCTGGCATCCGAAACTCACCGGGGTGGCAGCCACTCGATGGATGACCGCAATCCGGGTCGACCGCAGCTCTTGCCCCGGAATGTTCTACTCCTGGCGACGTTGGACGGAGTCGGGCGCAATCGTTGGGACACGGACCTTATGGCATGCGCATCGATCATCACCTGGCCAGGCCGGAGGGGGGATGAGTCGAGCACGCGTGTTGGAAGGTCGATCACTCGCCTGAATGAGGTGGACTTCGTGCGATCGGCGATCCGACACCCGAAGCCTGCGCTCCGGCGACTCCGTCGGTTCAATGGCTGGCACACAGCGTCCCTGAGGCCCTTGTACGCGACGTGGCGGATCCTCGAGGCTTACGGCCTGCCTGAGACCCGCCGGACATTGGGTGAGGCGCTCATCTACATTGCCAATGCCTGGATGCCGGATGGATCCGGTATCTTCGACCGATCGTTTCCCGGTAACATCTGGCGAGCCCTCGATTTCGCTCTCGTCAGCACGGTTCTCCCCCGGTTGGAGGCCTGGGACGGGCCGGTTGATAAGGTTGCTGACGATCTCGCCCCTGTTCTTAGACACCGGTACCTTCGGATGGCGAGATCTCTGGATTGGCTCGTTGATGCGTCGGGAGTGTCGAGGTACACAGTGCAGGTCGCCATGACTTGACACACTCCCCCAAGGCTTCGGGATCGCCGTGTGCCCCTATCCTACAGAGAAGGAGGTGATTCGATATGGTCAAGGACCCCGTGTGTGGGATGGTAATCGATCCTGCGAGCGCCGCCGGCAAGGCGGAGCACGCAGGCGAGACGTACTACTTCTGCTCTCCGGGCTGTAAGAAGTCCTTCGAGAAGGATCCGCAGAAATACGTCTCTCACCAGCACGACCACTCGCAGCATCACTAGGAGGTTGCCGGAAAAGACGTCTGCGGAGAGAGGGATTCGTGTTCTGGGGTGGCTAGGGCGGAGGCCCAACCACCCCAGAATGGGGGACTTCTCCTCTCCCTCGCTTCTTTCACTGCAGACTGATAGGCGGTGCGGGTAGAGTGGACCCGGGAGCTCCGGGTCGACCTTGCCGGCCGATGCGCGAGGCATCCATCGAATGATAACGATCAATATCGACCCGGTCATCTTTCAGGTGGGGCATTTCGCCCTGCGCTGGTATGGTGTGATCCTGGCTGCGTCGATTGGGTTGGGGACGTGGCTGGCATCGCGCGAGGCGAAACGTAAAGGCGTTCGGGACACGGACTTCCAGGACGTGCTCACCTGGGTGATCGCCGCCGGGCTGGTCGGCGCGCGGCTATTCCATGTCGTCGATCACTGGCCCCACGAGTACGCCGCCGACCCAGTTCGCGCCCTTTACGTGTGGGAGGGAGGTTTGGCCATCTGGGGAGGCGTCGTCGGCGGCTTCCTGGCACTGGCCGTATTCGCCAAGCGCCGCGCCCTGAACCTGGCGCGACTGGCCGACATCGCCGCTCCCGGCCTCGTGCTGGCGCAGGGTCTGGGTCGCATCGCCTGTATCATCACCGGCGATGCCATGGGCAAGCCTACCGATGGCCCGTTCGGTTTCGCCTATGCCAACGCCGGGGCCATGGTCCCTAAGCTCGGCGTGTATTACACCCCGATGCCCGTGTATGAGCTCATCCTGAATGTGGGCATCTTCGCGATCCTGTGGCAGCTGCGGAAGAGACAATGGCCGGACGGGGCTCTGTTCCTACTCTACCTTGGCCTTTACAGTACCGAGCGCTTCCTGCTGGCCTACGTCAGCTCCTATCAAATCATCGCGTTCGGCCTGACCCAGTCGCAGCTGGTCGCCCTCCTTGCCTTGGCGGTGGCACTCCCGCTTGGACTCAGAACCCTCTTGCGGGCCCGAGGTTCCGTGGCCGCCTGAGAACTCACCCTGTGATTGGCCCGGCTGGGGTGGTACACGCGTACCGGAGCCTGCACCGCTTGCAGGCGCGCTCTTTGGCGTACGCGACACTGCTTACTGTGAAAGGGGTAGATCAGCGCTGTCCAGTTTGGCGACCTTCGCGTATACCTGGGGAATGTAAGCCTTGGACCACGTTCAACCCAGGAAGGTGGAACCATGCAGGTAAAGGATCCCGTATGCGGCATGCCCGTTGATCCGGGAGGGGCCTATGCCTCACGGGTGTTTCGGGGAGAGACGTTCTACCTCTGCTCGGCTGAATGCGCGGCCACATTCGACGCCGATCCGGCAGGCTACGCCTCGCCGGTCTCGGCGACGACGGGTGTGGCGCCGCTCATCAACGGCCGGGTCCGCATCGATCTCCCCCTCCGCGGGCTGAATCGCTCAGGCGGGCCGGCCCTCGCCGCCGCCCTTTCGGCAGTCCCGGGGGTGAGCGAGGCCCGGGTCAACGTGAGTCACGGTCTGGCGGCGGTAGTCTATGACCCGACGCGCGCCAAAGTCAGCGACTTCATGGATTCCATTCGCCGCGCCGGGTACGCCGTCGAAGGACAAGTGGCGCGCCTCAAGGTCAGCGGGCTGTACTGCGCCGAGTGTGTCCAGCGCATCGAGGAGGCACTCCTCAACGTCCCGGGTGTCTACGCGGCGACAATGAATGCTGCGACCCTCGAAGTTCGCGTGGAATTCTCGCCGGCGATCGGCGATTTGGCCGGCTTGACGCGGGCCGTGGAGAGCGCCGGCCCTTACAGGGCGGCGCGGGCGGCGGAGGCCACCGAGGCCGAGTACGACAAGGAGGCCCGGGCTACTCAGCGAGAGTATCGTTCGCTGATGCTCAAGTGGTGGTTTGGGGCCGCCGTCGGTGTCCCGACGATGATCCTGTCCTACCCGTGGCTATTCCCCATCCTGCAGGACTGGTTCCCTCGAGGAAGCGACAACTTGAGATTCATTTGGTATGCCATGGGTGTGGCCAGCCTGGCCGTGCTGGTCTACTCCGGGAGCCAGTTCTTCGTGGGCATGTGGGAAGGCCTGAAGAGGCGCTCCGCCAACATGCACACGCTCATCGCCATGGGCACCGGCGTCGCCTGGCTGTACTCCACTGTCGCGCTGCTGTTCCCTCAGCTCTTCCCTTCGGCTGAGTTCACCGACGTCTATTATGACGTCACCGTAGTCGTGACGGCGCTGGTCGTGCTGGGACTGGCCATGGAGATCAAGGCAAAAGGTCGGACCTCAGAAGCGATCAAGAAATTGATCGGTCTCCAGCCCAAGACCGCCCGCGTGATCCGCGATGGAACTGAGGTTGACCTCCCGGTCGAAGAGGTGCTGGTTAACGACATAGTGGTGGTCCGACCGGGAGAGAAGATCCCCGTCGATGGCGAGGTGATCGAGGGGCAGTCGGCGGTGGATGAGTCGATGATCACCGGCGAGTCGTTGCCCGTCTCCAAGAAGTTCGGTGAGGAGGTCATTGGAGCCACGATCAACAAGACCGGCTCCTTCAAGTTCCGCGCCACCAAGGTCGGCAAGGATACGGCGTTGGCCAACATCATCCGCTTGGTCCAGGACGCCCAGGGGAGTAAGGTGCCCATCCAACGCATTGTCGACCGGGTCTCAGCTTACTTCACCCCGGCGGTCATGATCCTGGCCATTCTTGGGTTCGTCATCTGGTATGACTTCGGCCCGGCGCCGGCCCTCACCTACGCCCTGATCGTCGCCGTCACAACGCTGATCATCGCCTGTCCATGCGCGCTCGGCATGGCGACTCCGATGAGCCTGACGACCGGCATCGGGCTGGGGGCGCAGAACGGCATTCTCATCCGCTCCGGCGACGCTCTGCAGACGGCGGAGAAACTGAACTCCGTGATCCTCGACAAGACCGGGACAATCACCTTCGGGAAACCTGCATTGACCGATGTGGTACTCGCTCCAGGCTACGATGAGCCCGAGTTACTGCGGCTGGCGGCTTCGGTCGAGCGATCCTCCGAACACCCACTTGCACTGGCGATCGTTGAGGCGGGGCAGGCGCGCGCGCTGAAGCTCGGCGTGGTGCAGTCCTTCGATGCCATCCCTGGGCACGGTGTCTCGGCCGAGGTCGATGGGCGTCGCGTGCTCATCGGAAACCTGAAGTTGATGATCCGTGAAGGCATCGCGCTCGGAGATCTTGAGGAGCGATCCGAGTCGCTGGCGGACGACGGCAAGACGCCGATGTACATCGCCCTCGATGGCAGGGCGGCCGGAATCCTGGCCGTGGCTGACACCGTAAAGGAGGACTCGAAGTCGGCGATCGCCGCCATGAAGAAGATGGGCCTGGAAGTGGTCATGATCACCGGCGACAACGAGCGCACCGCCAAGGCGATCGCCCGGCAGGTGGGGATCGACCGTGTGATGGCGGAAGTGCTGCCCCAGGACAAAGCCCTCAACGTGCAGAAGCTGCAACTCGAGGCCAAGAAGGTAGCGATGGTCGGCGACGGAATCAACGACGCCCCGGCCCTTGCCCAGGCCGACATCGGCCTGGCCATCGGCACGGGTACGGACGTCGCTATCGAGGCCTCGGACATCACCCTGATCAAAGGCAGCCTGATGGGGGTGGTGACCGCGATCCAAATCAGCCGGGCGACAATGCGCAACGTTTATCAAAACCTGATCGGCGCCTTCATCTACAACAGCGCCGGCCTGCCGATCGCGCTGGGCGTCCTGTATCCCTTCCTGGGTATCCTGCTCTCGCCGCTCCTGGCCGCACTGGCGATGTCGTTCTCGAGCGTAACGGTGATCAGCAACGCCAACCGGCTCAAGCGTTGGAAGCCGGCCGCGTGAGCTCACGGATGGACCGGCGCGTCACCGAAGGTTGGCGAAGTGCGTGCGAAGCCGCCTCGGAAAGGCGAAGGTGATGGCGGGTTGAAAGAGGAAACGAAATGGAGTGCACTCGATGACCCCTGACAAGGTAGTTGTAACTCTGGTCGGTCTTGCCGCAATTGCCGCCATCGTCTGGTTCTTCTGGATGGTGAAGAAACCGGGTGTGAAGGCCGGTCTCACGAGCGGCGGCTATCAAGAAGCCATGGTGCTCGTCAAGGGGGGCTACACCCCCGACGTCATCGTGGTCGAACGGGGTAAGCCGGTTCGACTCAATTTCGTGAGGACCGAATCGGCCTCCTGCTCCGAGATGGTGATGCTCCCGGACTTCAACAAGACCGCCATGCTGCCGGAAGGAGAGACGGTCGCGGTCGAATTCCTCCCCGACCGGGCAGGCGAGTTCGAGTTCCAGTGCCAGATGGGAATGCTGCGAGGGAAGCTCGTCGTCGAGTGAAATCGGCTCAAGTGGCGGCCGGCCTCGCATCGGGACCTGGATGGATCGGATATCTTCTTTGGATGGTTCCCCGGCAGCTCGGAGCCGCGCAGGAGACTGGAGAAAGTCATGGACCCACAACCGGATTCGAATATCGGGCGATGGCTCCGGTCGCGGACCGGCCTGGCCCTGCTGGGTTTCCTTGTCGTCATTGCCTTCTTCCTCCTGACCGAGCACACCGCGCACGTCTTTGGAGCCCTGCCGTACGCACTGCTGCTTCTCTGCCCGCTGCTTCACTTCTTCCTGCACGGCGGTCACGGGGATCATTCCGACCACAGCCGGCATAGTTCACACGCCGAAGAGCAGGGGCCGAGATCTCAGGGAGGGAAGGGGTGAACGCCGATCCAACCGCTTACGGTCTCTGGTCACTGGTTGTGATCAATACGCTCGTGTTCGTTGTCTTCGCCTTTAGCTTCACATACCCGCGCACCGGCCGCGACTGGCGTTCACTGGGCGCCTTCTCCGCCTTCGTGGTGGCGCTGTTCACGGAGATGTACGGCATTCCCCTCACGATCTACCTTCTCTCTGGCTGGCTTGGCCAGCGCTTTCCCGAAGCCGACCTGTTCTCTCATCAGAGTGGACATCTGTGGCAGACGCTGCTGGGCGTGAAGGGTGACCCTCACCTGACCCCGCTGCATTGGCTCAGCGAAGCCCTCATCATCGGCGGAGTCATCCTCCTGGGAGCCGCATGGGATGTTCTGTTCGAAGCGCACAGGGCGCACAAGCTCGCTTCGACGGGTCCGTACGCCTATCTGAGGCATCCACAGTATGCCGGGTTCATCTTGATCCTGGTCGGGTTTCTCGTCCAGTGGCCGACTCTCCTGACCCTGATCATGTTCCCCATCCTGGCAACCATGTACCTCAGGCTCGCCAGAGCCGAAGAGCGTGAAGCACTTGCACAATTCGGTGAGGCCTACAGGCTGTATGCAGCCAACACGCCCGCCTTCTTCCCCCGGCTGTCGCGCGTCCACGTGCCGCAGCTTCCCTGAGGCGGAAACGGATCGCCCACGACATGGCACGGGGCTAAACGGTCATGATCTTATGTTGATGAAAAGCCCTCTTCACGCCACATCGCAGGGGTGGTTCGAAACCCTGCTGCTCGGACCGCGCGGCGTCCTCGCCGGTCACCCGGCGGTCGAGATTGGCCGCGGCCGGGGAGTGGGCGTGGGTATTCGGGTTGAGCCAGGAACGGGCGGAGCCTCCGTGATTGACATCGCCCTTCGCCTGGTTGGCCTGGCGCAGGCAACGCCTGGCTCACCCCGCCAAAGTGCGTGCTGCCGTCACCGGCCAAATCGCCCTGGGCGGCTGCCCGGTTGCCTCATACACTGGCACCATAGCGATCGGCAGCATCTTCGCGATAGGAAGGGTATCGATGGACTCCTCATCTCCAAACAAGGCCGTGCGCATTCCACCCATCGTCTGGGTTCTGCTGGCGATCGTCCCGGCGGGCCTCGGGGCGGTGTTGTTTCTGCAAGTGCCGATGGACCAGGCGGTGACATATGGTCTAATCGCTTTAATGATCGTCGCCCACTTCTTCATGCACGGCGGGCACGGCTCTCATGGGGCTCACGATCATCGCGGTGAATCCGGACCGGATGTAGAAGGGGCTGACGCCCCGGACGACACGTCGACCCACCGCGGTGGATGTCACTGATCCGAAGGAGGTACTGGTATGAATGAAGAATGTCACGTCGAGACTGTTCGCAAGACGCCGTCCGTGGAGGAGATGGAGGACAACACGGCGGTCCTCCTCTCGGTTCAGGGAATGGGGTGCGAGAACTGCGCCGCCCGAGTACGGAACGGCCTGCTGGCTGTTTACGGCGTGGTGGCCGTCGACGTCAGCCTGGGGAGCGGCTCGGCGAAGGTGGTGTTCAACCCGCGTCTGGCGGACGTCTCTCACTTCGAACGAGCGGTCGAACAAGCTGGGGCTGACGGTCGGCACAATTATCGTGCCCGACTGATCGCCTAAGCCGGATCTCTGGATTGCGCCAGCTTCAGCCTGTGATGAGCTCCCGCTGTCCTATCTTGCCGGTATCGACCGGCTTGCCTTTGGCTGTGCTCGCGTCGTATACCAGCACCAAGGATGGTGGGAAGATGGAGATGTGGTCTTAGCCCCGGCGGCTTCGTCCTTACCCAAGGCCTCGACTTCGCTAGATACCGAATGCTCGCCGGACAAGCCGCCGTGATCTGGGTCGCCGGGAAGGGAGCTGTCCTCCATATGCTCCTGCTAACATGAGCGACGGTGTGATAGCCAAGGGAGGTCGGACGTGACCAAGCGCGTCGCCAAGAGCACAGCTAAGAGAAAGAAAGTCAGGCAGGAATGGCCTCTTGTCGTTTACATCTGGGCCATGAGTCTGGGGCTCCTCGGGTACCTGATCGTCGGCCGATTCGTTCTTGCCAGTCGGCCGCATCCGGTCCATTGGGCCGCGGGAGTGGTGGGCGTGGTCCTTGGCGTCCCCGTGGGATGGCTCTGGTATCGCTGGCGAGGCGATGTTCTCTAACGATGGATGCGTCAGCGAGAGGCGCCGGCAGGTAGAAGACGGGATAGGCCGGATCCCCCAACCGATTTCTCAGGAGGCGAGGCGGTGCGTTTCGTCGGCTCAGGTGTTTCATTGGGGTTCGTGCTCGTGCTGGGCCTGGCGGGGTGCCGATCTTCGCCTGCGGGAGCTGCGATACCCAGCCCTGGGGTCCCAGCCGAGGCGAGTGGCGCCCGCTACGCCAGCATAGCGCCAGACGAGTTGGCGGGGATCTTGAACGACAAGGACTTCTTCTTCGTGAACACACACATCCCCTACGAAGGCGAGATAGCCCAGACGGATGCCTTCATAGCGTATGATCAGATGGAGCAGTCCTTGTCGCAGTTGCCTGCGGACCGGAAGGCGAAAATCGTCCTTTACTGCCGGAGCGGGCGCATGAGTGCCATCGCTGCCGAGAGCCTCACCCGCCTCGGTTTCACGAATGTGTGGGACCTCGAAGGGGGTATGATAGCCTGGGAAAGCGCAGGCTTCCCGCTCCAGGGGGAGTAGAATCTTCGAACCTGCGCGAGCATTACGCGCTCACCCTGCGGCAATGGGTGCACAGGCTGGAGACTCAAGCCGCAGACGCCATCCGGGCTGCAGATGAGCCAACGTACCGCGCGTGGCGGCTGTTCCTCTCGGCCTCGGCCTACGGTTTCGAGCGGGGACCGATCAATGTCAATCAGGCCCTGCTCGCCAGGCCCGACCACGGTCGGGTGAATCTTCCGCTGACCCGTGCCCACCTCTACCCTCAGGCGTGAACCGATGAGCAAGGCCGTGACAGGAGCCGCTCAGAGTGAGATCGCACTGAGCACCATGCATGAGGTCAACTCCGGCGGAAATCGCCTGGCCTCGATCTGCCCGATTGCTCACCTACCGCGGTCTTCCAGGGATCGCGGTCGCTGCGCCCCGCGGAGTCTCGGCTAGTCCCATACCGCGTAAGGTCTGTTGGCGCGTCTACCATCGGTTTTATGCACTTACCATGAGGACAAGATGAAAACAACCGTAGTACGGATTGAAGGTGTGGAGAGCGTCCTTTCAGCCGCCGGGGTTGAGAAACGCCTGGCTTCTCATCCCGGTGTTCATCACGTTGAGACCAATTTCATGACCGGCACGGCGGTGGTTCACCATGACGAGACGGTCAACCTCGCCGACCTCAAGCGTCTCGTCGCCGATTGTGGGTATAGATGTCCGGGCGAGTGCCTGCCGGAGCATGTGTGCGCCCCCGGCGATCCGCCGCCAGCTGCGGCGGCGCTTGGCGAGGGAAGGGACGTGTCCCAGGCGGGCCCTCACCCGCCGGCTCACAACCACTCCGGGCATGCCGTGGCCGCCCTTCCGCAGCATCACACGATGCCAATGGAGGATGCCGTCGCCGGCGCGCGGCCCATGGCCCACCCACGCCAGCGTCCGTCAAGCACGGGCGAGATGACCGCCATGGCCCATGAGATGGGGCATGGCGCCGGGATGGGCATGGAAGCCATGGTGCGCGATATGCGTAGCCGGTTCCTGGTCTCGTTCCTGCTGGCCATCCCGGTCTTCCTGTATTCTCCCCTCTTCACCGATTACTTCAGAGTTCAGCTGCCTCTGCCTTTCGGCCTGACCAACGCCGGGTTCTCCTTCATCCTTACTACGCCGGCGGTCTTGTACGGCGGCTGGGTGTTCTACGTCGGCGCCTGGCGAGGGCTGATGAATGGCATTCTGAACATGTCGGTGCTGATTTCCCTCTCAGTGCTGGCCGGGTACCTGTTCAGCGTCGCGGCGACGTTCCTGTTCGAAGGCGAGGTCTTCTACGAGGCGGCGGCCTTGCTGTTGACGTTCGTCCTCTTCGGCCATTGGATGGAGATGCGCGCCCGCTCCGGAGCCTCGCAAGCTATCCAGGCGCTGATGAGCCTCGCCCCGCCGAAGGCGACGATCCTACGGGGCGGGCAACCGGTGGAGGTGTCGACGTCCGAAGTAGTTGTCGAGGACATCGTCCTCATCCGACCGGGGGACAAGGTCCCGGTAGATGGGGTCGTGATCGAGGGGGAGTCGAGCGTTGATGAGTCGATGATCACCGGCGAGAGCTTGCCGTCCAAGAAGGAGGTGGGTTCGCCGGTCGTGGGCGCAACCATCAATAAGACGGGCACCTTCAAGTTCCGGGCGACGAAAGTCGGGGCAGAGACCGCCCTGGCGCAGATTGTCAAGCTGGTGCAGGTGGCCCAGAACTCGAAGGCTCCTTCTCAACGCCTGGCGGACAGGGCGGCGCAATGGTTGGTGGCGGCCGCGGTGGTATTCGGACTGGCGACATTCTTCGGTTGGTATCTTTTCGGCGGGGCGACCATCCCCGCCGACGCGGACAAACTGGTCTGGGCCCTCACCCTGGCGATCACCGTGGTGGTCATCGCCTGCCCGGATGCGCTCGGTCTCGCCACGCCCACTGCGGTGATGGTCGGCACCGGTTTGGGGGCGCAGAATGGCATCCTGTACAAGAACGCCACCGCGCTCGAGCAGGCCGCCAAGCTGCAGGCGATCATCTTCGATAAGACCGGCACGCTGACCGAGGGCAAGCCGCAGGTGGTGGAAATCGTGGCGGCCGGCAATCCGCTTCCCCAGGACGACGTCCTGCGTCTGGTGGCCTCGGCCGAGCAATCGTCCGAGCATCCGTTGGCCCAGGCGATTGTGGAGAAGGCCAAAGCCCAACGGCTCGACCTGAGCCGCGCTGAGGGCTTCGAGGCGATCCCCGGGCACGGGGCGCGGGCACGCGTGGACGGCCGCGTACTCCTGGTCGGCAACCGCAAGCTGATGCGCGACAACAACATCGCCCTTAATGGTCACGGCGAACATGCGGCCACGCTCGAAGGCGCCGGGCGCACGGTGGTCTATGCCGCCGTCGACGGGAAATTTGCCGGGCTGATCGCCATCGCCGACGCTGTGCGCGCCAACGCCAAGCAGGCGATCGAGCGACTCACCGCCATGGGGCTGCAGGTGGCCATGCTCACCGGCGACAATCGGGCTACCGCCGAACGGATCGCCGGGGAATTGGGGGTTCAGACGGTCTTCGCCGAAGTCTTGCCTGGCCAGAAGGCCGACAAGGTTAAGGAGCTGCAAGCGCAGGGGAAGCTGGTGGCCATGGTGGGAGACGGCATCAACGACGCCCCGGCGCTCGCCCAGGCCGATGTCGGCATCGCCATCGGGGCCGGGACCGACGTGGCGATGGAGACTGCCGACGTCGTGTTGATGAAATCCGATCCGTTCGACGTGCTCGGTGTGATTACGCTCAGCCGGGCGACGCTGCGCAAGATGCATCAGAACTTGTGGTGGGCGGCTGGTTACAACACGATCGCCTTCCCCATTGCCGCCGGCCTGTTCTACCCGGCTTTCGGCTTTGTCTTGCGGCCGGAGATCGCCGCCATTTCGATGTCGGGCTCCTCCCTGCTCGTGGCGGTCAATGCTCTGCTACTCAAACGCACGCGCCTAGAGGGGATCAAGCCAAAGTGAAGCAAGGCCGGGAAAGTGAGGACGATGGCCGCCGGCTCAAGTTGAGGCTCCTGGGTCTTGTAGCGGCGCTCCTCGTCGGCGGATGCGCCTCCTTTCCCTTGTTTCTGGAGAGAAGCGGCCCCTCCTGGGGCCCGGGCGCGTTCGACAGCAACGGGGAACGCATCTACTTCAGCGGGATGAGCGAGCGCAGCGGGCGCATCATCTACCGCGGGGGTCCCACCGGGGGAGGCATGATGATGGGCGGCGGAAGCCTGGCCTGCGTTTCCTGTCACGGGCCCGATGGACGCGGCGGTGTCCATGGGATGCACATGCAGGTCATGGATGCTCCCGACATTCGCTGGTCGACTCTATCGGCGGCGATGGAGGAAGGCCATGGCGGGGAAGCGCAGCCTGAGGGCGAGCATGGGGAGGTGATGGCAGGATATGACCTCGAAGCGTTCCGTCTGGCCGTCGTCGAGGGCAGACATCCAGACGGAACAGAGCTCAGCTCGAGCATGCCGCGCTGGAACCTGAGCGACGAAGACCTTGCCGACCTTGCAGAGTTCCTTCAGTCCTTGCCGTAAGCCGCCTCGGGCATTGAAGCTGCGGTTCCCACGAGGAGCCTTCCGGACTCGTGAGATTGAGGGCGTGGCCTTCACCGGTTGGCGAGGGGGTCTCCTGAGGGCAAAAGGCGCACGGCGCACCGTTCATGACCTCTCCGCAAACCAAGACGGCCTGCCGAGTGAGAAGCGATGAACCGCTGGCGATGGTTAGTCCCGACAGCGCTTCTTCTGGGATTGGCCGCAGCCGCAATGTTCTTGCTGCGGCCCGAGAGCGCGGCCAAGCCGGTGGTGATAAACGATACGCCCGTCCCGCCAGTTCCGACCCTCGACGCCGCGCGAATCGCCCGCGGCGCGGGACTTTACGCGAAGAATTGTGCCGCTTGTCACGGCACTGAACTACGGGGCGCCCCGGACTGGAAGCGGCCCTTGCCGGACGGCTCGCTATCCCCTCCGCCGCACGATGACAGCGGTCACACCTGGCACCACCCGGATAGCCTCCTGTTGGAGATCATCGCCAACGGCGGCGACTCCGTCAACAACTCGAAGATGCCCGCGTTCGGCGGGAAACTATCGCCGGACGAAATGAGATCTATCCTCGAGTTCATCAAGAGCAAATGGGGCAAGGACTCTCGCGAGTTCCAGTGGTGGATCACAGCAACTACCAGCGGCCAGTAGCCACAGGCCGCTGGGTCTCCGGCCAGGTCTATCGTGTGAAGTGTCGCTCTAATCTGTCGGTGTAAGGCGCTTCCGCACTTGCAACCGTTCTCGCTCTCCCACCTCGCAACTTCTCCTTGCTCATCACCACATATGCCTCAATTTCTGCCCTGCCGACCCTTTTTCCGCAGCCAGCTAGAGAACATTCGGACAGCGTACTTGCTCGTGGGCCATGGGCGAGTCGGCGCGTCACACTGTCCGCCGTTGTGCGCTTGGAACGGCGTCCCACTTACATTACCCTGAGACTAGCGATCCGAGATCGACGCCTTAGCAGCCGGGCCTTCGGGTCCGGCGGAATAGAAGGAGAGCCGGCCATGAAATCGTTACCTTTCTTCCCCATCGCCTGGACCCTGGCTGTCTTCACCGCAGTCGTGTTTACCCTTGACAATCTGGCAGGGGCCATCTTGCCCAACTGGTGGGTGATGCAGAAGGCCTGGGAGCTCGTGTTGCCCGATTTCACCTTCGGAACCTGGACCGGCTTCTTCGTCGGCCTGGTGGAGAGCGTCGCCGGCGGGTTCCTGACGGCTGTGCTGTTCGTCCCCGTCTGGAACTTCTTCGCCGGCCGTCAAGAGAGTCAGACCGCGGCGGCGATGAAACCGGCGGGCCAGCACCATTGACGAGACGATCCCCGGTCCGGCATCGTCTTCGACGGAGATCGGGCCGCTGGCGAGCGCCAGCGGCCCGATCCTCTGGACCGGACACCTGATGTTCTTCAGCCATGGGCTGACAGGCCTGAGACGGAACGACGATTTGAGTTGATCGAGCCATCCTGCGCGCGGCGTCCTCCGCCAAGCGGCTCTTCCGGTCCGGACCGCCTGCGCAGTAGCCTTAGGTGGGAGGTGCGGGAGTGACCTACGATGTGCTTATCGCCGGAGGTAGCTTCGCCGGGTTGGCCGCCGCCGTTCCACTGCGCGGCAGGCGGGTGCTGCTGGTCGAGCCGCACGAAATCGGGGCCGTCCAAACCTCGGCCTGCGGTACGCTCCTGGCCGTGCTCCAGGCCACGCGAACGCTAGACAGCCTGGTGCAGGTCCATGACCGCATGTACTTGCACCTTGGCAACGAGACCCTCGAGTATCCGTTGACATACCCCTTTTGCACCTTCAACTACCGCACCCTCTGCCAAAGCCTGCTTGCACAGAGCGAGGTCGAAGTCGTTCACGCGTCGGTCCTGGGCCGCCGGGGCCACGTGGTCGCCACCACTCGCGGTGAGTTACAGGCAAGAGTCCTGATCGACGCCACGGGATGGAGGGCCGCGCTGGCGACCAACTCGCGCCGGAAGGTGGAAGCACCCTCCGGCCGGAGCTTTGGGGTGGAGACGGCCGTCCCAATCCGCGGCCAGGGCCTGCACTTCTACTACGATCCATCTCACATCGGTTCCCATGGAATAGGGTGGATGTTCCCGGCAGGCGCGGCGGCGCGCATCGGCCTCGGCAGCTACCGCGGCCGGTCGCAATTGAATCAGCCGCTGGCGCGGTTTCTTGAGGCTCGCTTCGGCCACGCTCTCGACAGCAGGCATGGCGGGTACTTCCCTTATCGTCGATTGCCGGCCCTGACCGGCGACGTCTTCCGAGTAGGGGATGCAGCCGGCCACTGCCTACCCCTCACCGGGGAGGGTATTCGACCGGCGATCTACTTCGGCGCCATGCTGGGTCGCCTGGTGCGAGGCGCTCTCTCCGGAGAGTGGAGTCAGGCCGAGGCCCGCGTGCGCTACCAATCCTTGGTCGACCGCCATGCTCGCCCCCATCGCTATCTGCTGGCGGCCCAGAAGGTCCTTCCGGCGTTGCCTCTGCGCGGGATCAAGGCGGTTGGCGACTTCGTGCGGCGCCCGGCCAACCTGGATTGGCTCCTGCGAGTCTACTGGCAGGCTTTCGATCCCACCGAGTTTTCGTGGTCGACGGAGCGGCTGCCCGCCCGCCGGCCTCTGCCGCGCATGGCCGCGTAGACGAGACATGCTAACGCGGCTGACCTTCTTGGGCGCGGCGGGAACGGTGACCGGGTCCCGCTTCCTTCTGTCTGGCGACGACTGGTCTTACCTCATTGATTGCGGGTTGTTTCAGGGTGGGCGTCGGATGGAGGAACGGAACTGGCAGCCCATTGCGATACCATTGGACAAGCTCGACGCCATCCTTCTAACGCATGCGCATATCGATCACGTCGGGTACTTGCCTCGCTTAGTGGCTCAGGGCTTTCGCGGGCCCGTGTTCGCGACGGCGGCGACGTGTGCGCTCCTGGAGCTGGTTCTGCCGGATTCCGCCTATTTGCAGGAGCAGGACGCCGCCTACGCCAACAAGGGCGGCTTCAGCCGGCACCGTCCGGCCCTCCCGCTCTATACCGTCGCTGACGCCGAGCAGGCTTTAAGGCTGCTGCAGCCCGTCCATTTCCACCAATCGGTCTCCCTGGACAGCCTGGCCGTCACATGGGTGCCGGCCGGACATCTGCTAGGGTCCGCGATCCTGGAGATCGAACAGAGAGGGGATGCGTCGGGACGGCGCTTGATATTCTCGGGTGACCTCGGTCGCTACAACAGCAAGGTGATGAAACCCCCGACAACCATCGAGAATGGTGATGTACTTGTCGTCGAGTCCACCTACGGTGACCGGCGCCATGCGGAGGATTCGATTAGCGAAGGCCTATCGCGTGCACTGCGCTACGCAGGGGAGACGCTGGGCGTCTTGCTCATCCCGGCCTTTTCCGTCGGACGCACGCAGCAGGTCCTTTACCACATCCGCAAGCTCCAGGAGGCGGGCCTCGCCCCCGACCTTCCTGTCTACATCGACAGCCCGATGGCCGTCGACGCCAGCTACATCTACTGCCGTTTTGGCGATGACCACAACCTGGACGTCAACCTGTTGATGGACGACAACGCCTGTCCGCTGCGATGCCGCGATACGTACTTCGTTCGAGACGTGGCGGATTCGAAAGCCTTAAACCAGATGCCGGGACCGGCCGTGATCCTGTCCGCCAGCGGCATGCTCACCGGCGGCCGAATCCTGCATCATCTGAAATGGCGTCTCCCAGACGCACGCAATGCTGTGCTTTTTGTCGGGTATCAGGCGGAAGGGACGCGAGGAAGGGCGTTACTGGAGGGTGCCAAGAGCCTGCGTATCCACGGTGAGGAGGTCGCGGTCCGGGCCAAGATCGCCCGCCTCGAGGCTCTCTCCGGGCACGCCGACCAAGACGAACTGCTGCGCTGGCTCGGCGGATTTGCAGGCCCGCCGTCCCGAATCTACCTAGTCCACGGCGGGCTGTCGGCCAGCCGTGGGCTCGAGCGCCTCATCCGCGAGCGGCTCGGTTGGAGGCCCGAGATCCCGACCGAAGGTGTCGCGGTCACCCTGGACTAGCCGAGCCCGTCGCGGGCGGGGAAACGGCGTGATGGCGCAAACTCGTCTACCGGCGCCCGTATCCGCCTCTTGGCGTCAGGTTCCATCGCGAGCTAAACCGCCTTCTCAGCCTGATCCACCGTCGAGCCCGGTGCCAGCGCGCCTCTTGCGCGAAGGTGAAGGCCCACAAGCGCACCCGCCAGCACCGCCAGGCTAGCCGGCTGGGCCGCGCGTAGCGACCCAAAGGCAATGATGCTGTCGCCGCGAAAGGCCTCTAGGAACAGCCGGCTTCCCGCAGCCATGGCGAGCCAGGCCAGGAACAGGAACCCCGGGAAGGCCGGCATTCGCCGAAGCCGCCACACTCCGAGAAATGCCAGGCCAGCCAGAAGGATCTCGTAGATCTGCGTCGGGTGCCGCTGCGCCCCCCAGAGTTCGATCGCCCAGGGTACGGAGGTGGGTGCGCCAAAGGCGTCGCCGTTGGACAAGTGAGCGACCCCGACCAAGATGGCAAAGGGTGCCAGGCTGGGGGTCAACGCGTCCAGCGAGGGCCAGAGCGGCAGATGTTGGCGTTGACCCAGGACAAGGATAACGATCAACGCGATGAGAATGCCTTCGTTGGGTGCCAAGGTGCTGGGGTTGAGGGAGAAAAAGCTTAAGGGATCCTGGGCGTAAATCTGAAGGTAGCGCAAGGCATATGCCACCCGGGCGCCCACGATGCCTGCGATCAGGCCATAGAGCACGAGGTTGTTGAGCGCGGCGCCTGAGACCTTGTGTCGTGGCGCCTCTCGGTCGATCAAGGAGGTCCCCAGCCAGACGCCCAACAAGAGGAACAGCCCGGGGAGACGCAGCGCCAGCGGTCCGATCTGGAGGATGGGGAACACTAATCTTCCCTCAGCACTTCTTCCAGGGTCGTCTGGATGGTGGTCTCGCTCATCGGCCCGCCGAGGACTACCTTGCGAATGACGCCGCCGCGGTCGATGAAGAACGTCGTCGGCAGTGCGCGCAACAGATAGGACCGGCTGACCTCACCGGTCCGATCCAGGGGAATGGGGAAGGTTAAGCCGAACTCGCGCACGAAGGCGGCCGCGCCCGCCTGTGTGTCCTGGAAGGTGGTATTCACGGCCAGGATCTCCAATCCCCGGGCGCGATTCGCTTCGTAGACGCGTTGCAGGGCGGGCATTTCGGCGCGGCAGGGTGGACACCAGGAGGCCCACAGGTTGACGACGACCGCCTGGCCACGGAGCTCCGACAGCGACACTTGCCCGCCGCCAAGCAGCTCAAGCGTGAAGTCCGGCGCGGTGAAGCCGACGCGCGGGCTGGATGTCAACCCCCCGGTGGTGGCGCCGGCAGGAACTGATGAGCGCAAGGTCCAGCCCACCCCGGCAAGGAGGACGAGCGTCGTGAACGCGAGCCAGCGCCTGGGATCGGAGATCCACCCCAGGATCGATCCGGCGTCACGGAGCTGTCGGCCGGGCCTTGCCACACGTTCCATCAGGTCGAAGCTTACTCTCCAATCCCCAGCCCTCCAAGGGCAAGACGGCGCGTCGATTCTTCGGTCTATGCCCGTCGCCGCGGCCGACAGCCCCCCGCCGGGCGTCTCAACTTGTCGGTGACGCGAGGCGGAGCACGAGCGTGACGGGCCGTGGTTAGTGAAACGCGGATCGATTCAGGGCCGCCGGCACATCGAGACGAGGCGCGAATCTCCCCTTGAGGGTCCCCTCGTGGGATCCCCCCCGATCCCCAAGCGGCCAAGGAATCGGCGTAGGCCTGGTGATCTGGTCGCTGGGCGCATCTACTCGGGGATGAGGGTAGGCAAGCTCACTTCGGCGGGCTGGCGCGGACCATGACCGTTTGCTTCCGTCCGCACAACACGTCCGTGTTCGAGTGTGATCAGCCGATCTGCCAGGCGGCCCACGCGAGCGTCGTGGGTGACAATGACCAGCGTATGCCCCTTCACGTGTAATTGGCGGAGAATGTCTAGCACGATCTCCTCGTTGGCCGCATCGAGGTTGCCCGTGGGCTCGTCGGCCAGGATAAGCCGGGGCTCGTTGATCAGGGCGCGAGCGATGCAGACACGCTGCTGCTCACCGCCGGAGAGGTGCGCGGGAAGGTGGTGTAGCCTTTCACCCAGCCCCACCGCCTCGAGCGCCGTGCGCGCCTCAGACTCGTCGGCCATGCTGTGGAAGTACTGCGCCAGCATCACGTTCTCGAGCGCCGTCAGATACGGGACGAGGTGGAACTGCTGAAACACCAGCCCGACAGTCTCGCGCCGATACCGCGCCAGTTCTTTCGACGGCAGGGCTGTCACATCCGTCCCGTCCACAGACAATCGGCCCGAAGTCGGCCGGTCGAGGCCGCCGAGGATATTCAGCAGCGTCGTCTTGCCAGAGCCAGACGGCCCCATCACGCTCACCCACTCCCCGCGGGCGACTTCGAGGTCCACGCCCTCTAGCGCTCTCACCTCACTGTAGATGCGCGAAAGTCTGACAGCCCGCACAATCGTCTCAGTCATCATTCGCCTCGCAGTGTCCTCGCCGGGTCAATACTCAATGCACGCCGCACTGGGAGCAGCCCAGCTACTAACGTCACGGCCAATCCGACAAGCATCGTTCCCGGCAAGCCCCACGCGGTTGGCGTGATCGTCGCCTCGAAGACCGATCGCGCGATAGCAGCAGCCAACCCCAACCCAGCCAAATACCCGACCATGCCGCCGACGACGCCCACGCTCAGCGCCTCAGTCAGAAACAGTCCAGCCACGCGCCGGTCGGCAGCGCCGAGAGCCTTCATCAGCCCGATCTCTGCTCGCCGTTCGATCACGATAGTGTTCAGCGTCCCAGCCACCGTCAGCCCACCGGCTGTCAGCACCAGCGCCGCCACCAACCCAATGAGTCGGCGCACCTTGTTCAGCACCGTCGCCTCGGCCCGGGCAAACTGCGCCAGCGTCCGCACTTCCGCGTCGGCCAGGAGCGTTTGCAGGTCCTGCTCCACAGCCTCGAGCGGCCGGCTGGAGGTCAACGCGCTGACAATGACTAGGGCGACCTGTCCAGGTTGATCGGTGAGCGACTGCACGGTGGGAAGGTCGCCGACGAGTTGATCGTCCTCCGCTCCACCCGTCTCCAGCAGACCCACAACGCGCATCCTTCGGGCCTCGCTTCGGTATTCGACCTTGACTGTGTCACCCGGCTCGAGGCTTGGTCCATTCGGGCCACTTCGCAGCGCAGCGGCGGCGCGCACGCCGACGAGAATCTCATCTTCTGCTTCAGGCCACTGCCCCCGCACCTGCCACCATACGTTGATCGCGCGAGCCGCTCTCACGTCAACGCCCGCCAGGACGGCGGGACGCCCCTCGGCCTCCACCACGGCATACAGGTATGGAACGAACCCGACCACGCCGCTGACTCGTTTGACTGATTCAAGATCGGACTCTCGGATCATCGCCGTTTCGGCGACCGTCCCAAAGTCCAACTCGCCGCTGCCCACGCGCAATGACGGCTCGCGCGGTCGAATGACGAGATTCGCCCCAAAGGCGCGCAGTTCGCGCCCGACCTGCCCGCCGATATCGCCGGACAGGTTGAGCAGCCCGGAGACGAGCGCGCTGCCCAGCACCATCGCCAGCGCCGCGATGCTCAAGCGCGCATGTTGGTGGCGAAGCGAGCCGGCGAGGATTCGCCAGGCAAAGCGCATCCTCACTTCCCTCGCAACAGCAGCACCGGGTCGAAACGCACGGCCTGCCGCACCGGCAGCGCGCTGCCCACCATAGCCACGGCCAGCGCAAGGAGCAATGTGATCGGTAGGACGATCGGAGGCACATCGCCCCCGACCGAAAACACCGTGCGGGCCAGCCCCTGCGCCAGCCCCAGACCAAGCAGGTAGCCCGCCGCACCGCCGGCCAACCCGATCAGCGCCGCTTCGCTGAGGAAGATGAGGGCGATGTGCCCGTCGTCCGCTCCGATGGCTTTCATCAGCCCGATCTCGGCCCGGCGCTCCATCACCGAAGCCGTCATCGCCGTCATCACCGCCAGCGCCGAGCCGCCCAGCGCAGCGGCTGTGAGCAGCGTCATCAGCAGGCCGATCTTGCCGAGGAAATCCACCTCGGCCTGGCTGATCTGGCGGATGGGGCGCACATCGGAGTTGGGCAGCACTTCTTCAATCTGCGTGATCACCGCACCCATGATCGGCGAGCAGTACCACGTGGCATACTGTTCGGGCGTCATCTTGGCCGGGTCGAGGCCGCGCAGGTCAGGCCGGAGCTTGGAGTCCGGCTCGACCAGCGCGCTGATCTGCACGCGATCCGCTCCGCGCGCGAAGCCCAAGAGCGCTTGCGCGGCCGGCAGGGCGACGAAGACCTGATCTTCCTCGTAGCCCCCAGTGCTGACAAGGCCGACGATCTGAAAGCGGGCGGTTCGATCCTCGACTCTTGCCACGATCTCATCCCCGATCTGCCAGCCCACCTGTCGGGCCAGCCCCGCCCCGACCATCGCCGATCCAAAATCATCGTCCTGCACCCAGGCGCCTTGCACCTGCCACCACGGCGCGATGGTCTTGACGCCCGTGCGAAAGGTGGTCTCGGCAGATGCGTCCTCCGTCTTGGCAAAGCCTGTGCGGATGGCTGCACCTTTGGGCAAGGTCAATGACTTTTCGAACCACGTCCCGGTGACGGCAACCGTCTGACCGTTTGCTTGTGCGAGGGCAGTGAGGTACGGTGCAAAACCCATGATGTTGTGCCGCCAGAAGATGGTCTTCAACTTCACCAACTCGCTTTCATCTAACAGCACCCGTTCACCGGACACACGCACGGGCACGCCGCCAATCTCCAATCTTAAATCCCCAGCTGCGGGCGCGGCCAGGATATTGGCGCCATACGCGCGCAGTTCGCGGCCCATCTGGCCTGTGATGTCGAGCGAGATGCCGAGCAGCGCGGCGGCGAGCGAGGCGCCGGATGTGACCGCCAGTGCAGTGACTATGAGGCGGCGGGTTCGCCGGCGTAGCGTGTCTTTGAGAAGGCGCACCAACATACGAGAGCTACCTCGCTGCGAAGACGCCCTTCGCGCCCTCGAGGTCGGCGGCGGCAATCAGAACTTCAACACCGGCTAGGGAGGCCGATAATGGGATGGGATTGCATCCCCCAGGCATGCCTACGGTCTCCACATTGATGGGCGCGTTACAGTTGTCGCAGATCAACACATTGCCCTCCTGGTGATAACCCCGCGGCGGGCAGATGCCGCAGGCGTTGAGCGCCACGGCGATGTCTGCCTCGTCGCGCTTGATGACCATGAAAGTCACATTCACCTCAGCACCTTGATAGAAGTACAGGTTGAGTTGGCCGGGAGCAAGGCTCTCAACGGGGATGTGCACCATCCTGTCAGCACGTACGGTTACTGCCTGGGGTTCAGGCCGGTATCCGGCCCGGCCTATCGCATAGGCCGCTGTGCCCAGCGGTAAGACCGTGGCCAGCGTTACGCTAACGAGCGCTGCCTGCCAGTTGCGCGAACGATAGAGCGTTGCCAAACGCTTGCGGCGCTCTGGCCTGGTTTCATTGGGGAGCTCTGCCAGCACCTCTGGGCGCAAGCGCATCTCCGGCAACATGGTGAGCACGGGCAGCGTAACCAATGCGATGAGGATGAGCGTGGAGGTGCTGTCTTTGACAATGAAACCAATCACGGCCAGGAGCGACGGCGTGCTCGGCAGCAACCCGACTTCGAAGAATTCGTGCAAACTCCCGGCAGCCAGACGCGCGACGAGCACCATCAACACGAAACCGGTGACGGCGAAGAAGCGGCGCAAATTGATGCGCAGGCTGCCCTTCACGAAGAGTATGCCAAACAACACGGCCAGCCCCAACCCGGCCAGCCCGCCGATCAGGCCCACCAGGTCAGGCGTCTCCGCCAGCGAGAGCGCGGCCAAAAAGAGGATCATCTCCACGCCTTCGCGGAAGACCATGAAGAACACAAACGCCAACAGACCCCAGCCTTGTCGCCGCGCTTGAACGTCAGATGCGGTGAGCGCCTCTAGCTGGCTCTCGACTCGTTGCTTAATCCCCCGCGAAGCGCGCCACATCCACACGACCAGGCTGAACACGAGCACGGCGGCAATCGCCAGCAACGTGCCTTCCAGGACTTCGTTTTCCGGGTCGAACCCGGCCAGGCTGAAGCCGACCGCGCCCAGGATGCTGGCGATCACGGCAAGGCCCAGCCCGGCATACAACCAGCGACGCAGCGCATCGCGTCCTGTCCGGTTGAGGTAAGTGAGAATGAGGCCGACTACGAGCGCGGCCTCCATCCCTTCGCGCAAGGTGATGACAAGGGCTTCCATCTGGATTCCCTACTTCTCCACCGCTCTTCGTTTTTCCGTGCAGGTCTGGCAGTATCCTTCAAGACAAATGCAGGCATGCGCGACTTCAATGCCCAATTCGCGGCGAAGTGCGGTGGAGATCTGCCTCACCTGTGGGCTTTGAAATTCGATCACCTCGCGGCAGCCCAGGCAGGTGAAGTGATAGTGCTCGGGGGCGCCGACCGGCTCGTAGTGTTCGCGGGCGTGATCTCGGGCTAGAAAACGTTGTTCAATCAACCCTTTGTCTTTCAGGACGGTCAGGGTGCGATAGACCGTGGCGAGGCTGATTTTGGGGTCCCTCTCACGGGCGCGTTGATAGATGGCTTCGGCGTCAAGGTGCTCGACGCTGGTTTCGACCACCTCCAATACGATCTGGCGCTGTGCGGTGATACGGTGCCCGGTGGCGCGGAGGGTCGCAAGGGTCTCGGCGTGAGAGGTCATGGCGTGACTCCCCATTGGATTGCTGTTATTGCAATTCATTCTCACTATCAACTATAGTGGAAGGCGTAACCCATGCAGGTGACCAACATCACCTGAGTGTGGGCTAAATGTAATTCCCTGGGAATTCGAATACGGAGATGGTGACTCCGGTTTGGCTGGGAGATGGAGAGGGGTCAGGGCGTGTCGAGCGAGCCCGGCGATCGCAAGCAAGGGATGCCGTATCCCTTGCCTAGATTTCTGCCCGCTTGATCGGCCCGGTCATCTTATTCGGATCAACCTACTCGTAATTTCATGCTTCCAAGCACCGTGACGTTCTGATGAAGGGTCTCGCCCGTGTAGGCCATATGGCCTGCGGCTGAACGCGCCGCACGCTGCCTCCAAATTCCGGCTATATGCGCTACAAAGAGAGCAAGAGGGTAGCGGCTGCCACGAGTGCCGGCATCCGGCCTGCGCACTGCGGCCGCACGAAGGAACCCCAAGGATGTCCTCGGCTGACCGTTGGCTGCTCCAGGTGATCGCTACCGCGTTCGTTCCGGTGATGATCGTCTCCGGTGCCGTCCGCCGTTCAACCTCAGCTCCCTCCCCGGCCCGCGAGCGCGGCAAGCTGGAATCTCCCCCGAATGCCTGCCTGCTCAACGGCAAGAGCCGTGTTGCCTTTGCGTCCGCCAACTTCTGTTTCGTGCGTCAGGGGTCCTGGCCCCAGGCCGTGCGCCACCAGGCAATCCCGCCGTCTAACTCGTCCGGCACGACACAACCTCAGGAGTTCCTCCATGGGAAAACGTAAGGATCAGAAATTAGCTCGCCTGCGCCGACAACGGGCGCGCATGATCCTGTTCAGCGGAGTAGTCATCATCGTCCTTGGCGCTGCGGGCTACCTCCTCTTGTCGGCCTTTGCGCGGCCCGCCCTCCAGCCGATGGCCGGCAACGTGATCGACATCGCCGCTGACATGGCAGGCTTCGACAAGCCGGAAGTCCACGTCCCCGTCGGCATACCTGTGACCATCCGTCTGACCAGCCTGGACAACTCGCACCATACCGATGGCGGCGGAAAGCACCAGTGGGCCGTCGACGAACTCGGTGTGAGCATTATTGCGCCCCCCGAGGGCGTCAGCTACGCGACATTCACACCGACTGAACCGGGGGAATTCGTCTTCTATTGCGACGTATGCTGTGGCGGCCGTGCCAACCCGACGATGCAGGGCAAGCTGGTGGTCGAGGCGTGATGTGACAAGCACTCTTACCCGCCGCGTGGTGGTCCTCGGGTTTCTCACCGTCCTGGCGCTTGGGGCGGTTGCCCTCACCGGGCTGTGGCACCCGAACGCACCGAACGCCTCGATGCAGGCATTCCTGCCGACGATCACATTACCTACCGTGCTCGTGGCCGGTGTCGTAGACGGGATCAATCCGTGCGCTTTCACGGTACTGCTGCTTTTCATCACCGCGCTACTGACGACGATGCCATCCGGCTCGCAGAATACATCCGCCGTCAGGGCTCGCCTACTCGGGATGGGATCGATCTACATCGGGGCGGTGTTCCTCACCTACCTGGCATTAGGCGTGGGAATCTTGACGTCGCTCGACATTTTCACGCGACAGCATCTCCCCGCCCGCCTTGGCGCCCTGTTCGCTGTCCTCCTGGGTCTGTGGATGCTGAAGGACTTCTTCCTACCCGATCTCGGCTGGCGACTCCAGGCTCCGGCGAAGGTCAGTCAGGTCGCCCATCGCTCCGCCCGGACGGCCACGGTCCCGGCTCTTGTACTGGGTGGCTTCTTGATCGGTCTGTGCACAGTCCCGTGCAGTGGTGCGGTCTATCTGGGCGTTCTCAGCCTGTTGGCCCTGCAGCCGACGGCTCTGCTCGGCTACGGCTACCTCGTGTTGTACAACGCGGTCTTCGTTGCTCCCTTGATCGCGATCCTGGCCGCCGCTTCGGCTCGACCGACCTTGAATCGACTGGCCCACTGGAACCTGCACCACAAGGAATGGGTGCGCCTGGTGATGGGCGCCGGGGTCGTGGTTATGGGCTTGATCATCCTGGCGACGGTGTGAGCGCCCACGCGACCCAGCTTCCAAGAGGAGCGGACGAGCTGCTGAATCGTCTGCTAACGGCTCAGGGGCACCTGCAAGCCGTGTCGGTGATGGTGGCCGAGGCCGCGCCCCCGGAAGACATTCTCCACCAGTTGTGCGCGGTCCAGGCCGCCATCTCGGCCGCTGGCCGGCTCATCCTTCTTCGGGAGCTTCGGGCTGGCGCCGATGCCATGCTTCAAAGCCAGTCGAGCGACCAGCGCGCCCTCGAGGCCGACCGCCTTGTGAAGCTGTTCTCGCTTGCCGCCGAACGCTTGCTGGAGACGACAGGGCGACCGAATGACCGGTCCTGATTGTGGCGTTGCCGTCCCCGCCGAGGGCACGACCTGCGCCTCGAGCGTGGCGTACTTCTACGGTGATCCATGGACTCCAAGCTGATTGAAATCCGTGATCTTAGAAAGACGTACACCCGTGGCCGGGAAACGGTCGAGGCGCTGCGTGGGGTGAGCCTCGATATCGGGCAGGGCGAGTTCGTTAGCGTGATGGGCCCGTCCGGTTGCGGCAAGTCCACGCTCCTGCACGTCGTCGGCGGGATCGACCGGCCAACGGGTGGGACAGTGCGCGTGAACGGCACCGACATCGGCGCGGCGAGCGAGGCGGCGCTGACCCGCTTCCGGCGCGATCATGTCGGTTTTGTCTTCCAGTTCTACAACCTCTTGTCCATCCTGTCGGCGTTGCAGAACGTTGAGCTCCCTCTCGTCGCACTGGGATATCCGCGCTTGGCACGACGCAAAATGGCCGACGCCGCGCTCGACTTGGTCGGGCTGGCAGACCGGGCGAGCCATCGGCCAGCCGAGTTATCCGGTGGCCAGCAACAGCGCGTCGCCATCGCCCGCTCTCTGGTCTCCAACCCCAAGGTCATCCTGGCCGACGAGCCCACAGGCGACCTCGATTCGGCCTCAGCCCGCGCGGTCGTGGACATCATGCGCGAGCTCAATGGCGATCTCGGGTTGACCTTCGTCGTCGTCACGCACAACCCACGGGTGGCTGCGGTCGGGACGCGCATCGTTCACCTGAGCGATGGACAGGTCGTTCAGGACGAGTCGCTCGGCAGCGGTCCTCGAGTGAGCCGGAGCCTCGGCCCAGGTGAGATGGACGGCTCTCAAGCCTCCGAAGGCGCCATTGTGACGGCCCTCCAGGGAGAGGACCACAGGGGGTGGCCGGGATGATCGCTCGTCCCGCCTTCGAAGGTTGAGAATGGGCCCGTTTCGATTCTCATACATCGCCTGGAATGGCCTGTGGCAAGCCCGACTGCGTTCGTGCCTGACCATCGCCGGTGTGACGGTGATCGTGGCGGTGTTCGTCACACTATCGGCGATCGCGACCGCGGTGGGGAGCGTCGTGTCAACCACGCCGGCCTCGACGCGCAATCTCGTGCTCATCGACAAGGGGGCCACCGACTATTGCCAGGGCCAGATCCCGGCCGTGGTCGCCGAGGTATTACGGAGCACTCCGGGCGTGGCGCGCGTTGTCCCCATGCTGCACACGGGACTCCGTTGGAAGGGCCAGATCGTTATCGTGCGCGCCGTGGAGCTGAAGGATTATGCGGCGATGGCCGGCATGCGCATCGTTCAGGGCGATCCGTTGCGGCGCGGCCGTTCGGTCCTGGCCGGAGAGGTTCTGGCTCGCATGAACGGCTGGCAGGTTGGCGACACACTGGAGCTGGCGGGCCAGGAGCTGAAACTGGCCGGTATCTTTCGCGCTTCAGGCTTGCTCAATTCGGAATTGTGGACCCGCCTGGAGGATGGGCAGCGTCTGCTGAGCTGGGGGGACTCCTACTCGGCGATTCTGGTGCAGGCCTCGCCTGGCGCTGACGTCGAGGCGCTGCGTGACCGGCTTGCGGCTTCGCCCTTTCTGGCGCGGGAAACCGATGTGGGGATTGAGCCGGAGGTGTATGCCACGATGAACCGTTCGTTTGAGCAGGTGACGCGCGTGATGAATGGGATCTCGGCGCTGGCCCTCATCGGGGTCGCCTTCGGGGTCTACAACGTTGTGGCCATGATTGTGGCAGAGAAGACGCACGAAGTCGCCATTCTCAAGGCCATCGGGCTATCGGCCGGGCAGGTGACGGGCATCTACGTTCAGGAAGGCTTGGTCCAGGCTGGGTTGGGATATGGCCTGGGGTTGTTGGGCGGTCTGGCCATCCTGACGTATCTGAATGCCGCGTCGGCGGTCTCCTTCATGTCGGTCCCGCTCACGCTGGACCTGGCCTCCGAGACTGCTTTGGCAGCGGGCCTGCTGACGGCAGGCCTCTCATTGATCTCGGCGTGGGTGGCCGCACGCCGGGCGGCGGCCGCGCCGGTAGCAGAAACACTCCGCGGTGTCTGATTCGTCGGCCTTGACCGGACGCTGGGTATGATGAGGCACCAGAGCGGGCCAGGATGAAATGGAGGTAGGGATGGTGGGCCTGGCCTGGAGGGAGCTGATCTCGCGCCGTCGGACGACGGCGGGGCTGATGCTGGGCGTGGGCGTCGTGCTCCTGGTGTATTTCTCGATCGAGGGCCTGTGGGCGGGGGTAGCGCGTACGCTATCGGCGCAGGAAAGCGAGGCGCTGGTGGTGCTGCCCAAAGACGCCATGGCCCTCTCGGGAAATCGGCTGCCGTTGAGCATGAGAAGCACGCTGCGCGGCCTGGGCGCTGAAGTGGTGGCACCGCAGCTCTTGGCTGTCCGCCAGGCCAGTCCAGGTGAACCGGTCATGCTGCGCGGGGTGCCATTGGACGGGGGGGCGAGGGGCTTGAGGCGGGTCGTGGCCTTCGAGATGCGCGCTGGGGCGCCGCTGGAGCGGGGCGACCGCGGGCAGATCATGATCGGCGCAGATGTTTCGAGGTCGAAGGGACTCTCGCCGGGCGATCGCTTCGAGGTGCTGGGGAAGATGTTCATCGTCAAAGGGATCTTTGCCACCGGCAACCTCTCCGACAGCGAGGTGTGGCTGGACCTGGACGAGGCCCAACGCCTGCTGCAGGCCGAGGGTGTAGTCTCGATGTTCTCCGTCCTCGGCCCGGCGGGACTGGCCGATCGCATCGAGCGGAGGCTGGACGTCGACGTCCTCAAAGAGGAGGAGGTGTGGCAATCCTTCACCAGCGCGTACGCCAGCCTGGATGGGGTAATGCGGCTGGCGGCTGTCATCGTCGCTGCGGCTGCGGCGCTGGGAGTAATGAACACCGTCTTCACCGTTGTCCAGCAGCGGCGGCGCGAGATGGCCATCCTGCGCAGCGTGGGGTTCGACCGCCGGGCGGTGCTGATATATGTGCTGAGCCAGTCGCTCATCATCACCCTCGGAGGCCTGGCGGTGGCGCTTGGCGCCGCTGCGGGCTTCCTGCGTTTGATGCGGATGGAGGCAGTGGGGATGACCTTCACGCCCGCACTGACGGGGGCAGCGCTCCTTCGTGGGCTCGTGCTCGCGCTGGCGATCGGACTCCTAGCCGGGTTGTACCCGGCGCTGCGCGCAACCAACCTGAACATCGCTCAAACGCTGAGGGGAGACTGAGCCTATCAAGAGCCGGGGTGAGCGCCCTGCATCGCAGCCTGCCTCGGCCGAGGCGCCACGGGCCAGATGGCTTGCCGTGGGCACGCCTGACCTTCCCAGGGGGTTTCGGCGGTCGGCGGCCTGCGCCAAATGGCGCCTCTCGCATTAACGGGTTTCCTGTATAACCTCCGCGATGAGAACCGTCTTCGCCGGTGGCCGTGGCGCTTACGCGAGTCTCGCCTTCGGCATCGCGGTAACATTGCTCGTGGGTTGGGAGCTTGCGCGGGGTTCCAGTCGCTCTTCCCAGGGAACCCAGAATAGATTGTCCCCTGCGGCCGCGGAGCCTGGACCCGGCGTGAGGCTTCCGCCGTTCTCCCCCGCAGGTGAGGCCTTCAGCCTGCGCCGGATTAACGATCTGCACACGGATATCCGCAAGCGGCCGCGCGTCAGCATACTAGAGTACAGCGTCCAGCCGGGCGACACGGCTTGGTCGATCGCCGAGAAGTTCAGCCTTCAGCCGGAGACAATCCTCTGGGGAAACGAGGGCCTGAGCGCCGAGGCCGGGAGCTTGCAGATCGGGCAGGCGCTCAACATCCTTCCCGTCGACGGCGTCCTATATACCGTCCAGGAGGGTGATACGCTCGAGCGCCTGCAGGCTCTGTATGACGTTCCGGCCGAGGTCATTCTCGAGTTTCCGGGAAATGGGCTCGATGCGCATCAGAGCGTTGAGCTGACCCCAGGGCAGCACCTGATAATCCCGGGGGCCGTGAAGTCCGTCGCCTGGGTGGAACCCGGTCCTCCAGTTCTGGCCGGAATGGGGCGCCGGTCACCCGGTTTCTACTCGGGGCCGCTGGTGTATTTCGGGAGCGGATTCTTCCAATGGCCCGTTTCCCCTGTCCGCCTTACGCAGTCGTATTGGTCCGGGCACCCGGGAATCGACCTGGACACCTACCTGCGGCAGCCCGTCTTCTCCTCCGACAGCGGCACGGTGATTTTCTCGGAATGGGACTCGACCGGATACGGCAACTTGGTGATCATCGATCATGGGAACGGATTCTGGACATACTATGCTCATAACGAGGCCAATTTGGTCCGTCCCGGTGACGGCGTCCTGCAAGGCCAGCAGATCGCCGAGTCGGGGAGCACCGGCAACTCTACGGGCGAGCACCTCGATTTCCGCATCCGTCTCGATGGCGGGGCATTTCTGAACCCGCTTGACTTCCTGCCATGAACCCGAATGACATGAGGCCACAGGACGCGGAGGCGAGCGGGGACCGCACCCCTGCGGCCGTCGTCGATGCAAGGCATCTGGGGGACATCTCGGCAGAAAGCCTGGAGTCACTCCCCGGGCCGGACCCGAGCGCCACCGCCCGGATCCGGCGCGTCTATGAGCGAAACGCCCCGTTCTACGACTTCATGGAATGGCTCGCCGAGCGCCGTTTCCGGCCATGGCGCGCCCGACTTTGGTCACGCCTTCGCGGCCCCCGCGTCCTGGAGGTCGGCGTAGGAACCGGCAAGAACCTGGCCCACTATCCCACGGGGATCTCAGTGACGGCCATTGACCTCACCCCTGGCATGATACGCCGTGCTATACAGCGAGCTCGGGCGCTGCGCCAGGGGACCGTCGGACTCGGCCTCGGTGACGTCCAGTTGCTGGGGTTTCCGGAGGCCAGCTTCGACGCCGCGCTAGCCACGTTTGTCTTCTGCTCCGTCCCGGATCCAGTCCTCGGATTGAGCGAACTCCGGCGGGTCGTCCGCCCCGGGGGTCAGCTGCTGTTGCTCGAGCACGTGCGCTCGCCCGACGCCCTCGTCGGCGCGTTCATGGACCTTGTCAATCCCCTGGTCGTGCGGCTCACCGGCGCCAACATCAACCGTCCGACGCTCGAGAACATCGTCCGCTCTGGATGGGAACTGCGAGCACTGGAAGACCTTGGCGCACGAGGCGTCTTCAAGCTCATCGAGGCCAGTCGGTGAGGAGGCAGGCGACGGTCGGACCTGCTCGCCCTGGAACCGGCCGGCGCACTTCTATGGAAACTGAGTTGCCCGGGGGCGATGCCTCAGCCATGAAAGGTGCCCAGGGCAGTCAGCTCACACGCCGCGAATTCCTACGACTGGCTGGCTACGGCCTGGGCGGTTTGGCGATCGGAGATCCGGGAAACCCGAGTGGACGACAGGATACTCAGGGCGGGGAACAGCTAGGAAGAGTCGTCCAGCGCGGACTGGAGCTCAAGCTCAGGCCGGATCCGACAAGCCGAACACTGGATGTGCTGCCCGAAGATGCAGTGGTGACCTGGCTCCGCGAGGTGGTCGCATCGCCTCCTGCCTACCGGTGGAATTGGCGCTGGGTGGAGACGCCCAACGGCTACCTCTATGGTTCCATGATCCAGCCGGTGCATAATTCGCCCAATTCGCCCATGCTCAGCCTGCCGGAGGCCGACTGGGGGCAGGGGATATGGGTGGAGGTGAGCGTGCCGTATGTGGATCTGATATTAGACAACCCACCTGCGCGTTCCCCATGGATCAAGGCCAAGCTGGAGCAGGGTTTGCCACCCCGACTGTATTACAGTCAGATCATGTGGCTTGATCGGATCACAGCGGACGGGGAGGGGCAAATCCTGTACCGTCTGAAAGAGCCCTATGGCAGCTACGGCGACATCTTCTGGGCGCGCGGAGAGGCCTTTCGGCCGATGAGCGTCGAGGAGATGGAGCCGATAAACCCTGATGTTGAGGACAAACGCATCGTCGTCGACAACTCGAAACAGACGCTCGCCTGTTTTGAGGGCGAGACCGAAATCTACTACTGCACCGTCTCCACCGGCGTGAAGTTTGACCCTCAAGGTCAACCACTCGAGCGCTCTTCCACACCTCTTGGAGTACATCCAATCTGGAGGAAGTTGGTTTCCGTCCATATGAGTGGCGGCACAACCGGAGGTGGGTGGGATCTCGCTGGGGTGGGATGGACCACGCTGTTTGTTGGTAATGGGGTCGCAGTGCACTCCACCTTCTGGCACAACAACTTCGGTGTGCCGATGTCGCGCGGTTGCGTCAATGCCCGGCCCCGAGATGCGAAATGGGTATTCCGATGGACAAACCCGATTGTGTCCTACTTACCTGGCGATGTCACGGTCTCGATGCCCGGAGGCACTCCTGTAGAGGTCGTGGAAACCTAGCGATCGGTTTCTGGCTACGGTGATGGGCCATTTGGCGCTAGCGATCAGCCTTTCCCGCTGGTACCGTTGACTCATAGCGCGAGCCGAGCATCGCCCCCTATCCAGCTCACCATCAGCCGCGCCTACACAACGTGCGGTTGCACGAAGGCCGAATTCACGTCGTCCATCATCCCCGCCTGGAAAGTGGCCATCGTGACCCTCGTCTTTGACGCCGGTTTCCACGATGTTCGTGGTCAGACGGTCCGGCGGGGTCTGATCATCGAGAACAACGACCCAGATTGGCCGACGGTCGAGATCTGGGCCCAGGCCAGTGTGCGATCGAGTCCTTAGATGGCTATGCTGAACGCCACCTCTTCGCAGGAAGACCAACCGCAGCGCCCGCATCCAGCCTGGGGGCGGGTGGCGGCCTATGGTTTCGTGTTGGCCCTGCTCGGCCTGCTTGGATGGGGGCTCGTCAAGGTTCAGGCCGGACCACGGGCAGCTGGGCCGGCTCCGGATTTCACCTTGACGACCTTTGGGGGGGAGCAGGTCACCCTCAGCGACTTGCGAGGACGAGTCGTGGCGATCAACTTCTGGGCCTCCTGGTGCCCACCCTGCCGGGAAGAGGCAGCCTACCTTGAGTCGACTTGGCGTGACTACAAGGACCGGGGGGTGGTGTTCATCGGTGTGGATTATGTGGACACAGAGCGTGAGGCCCTGGCCTATATAGCCGAGTTTGACATCACCTACCCGAACGGGCCCGATGAAGGCACTCGGATCTCTCAGGCGTATCGTATTCAGGGCGTCCCCGAGACGTTCTTCGTCGCCAAGGACGGGACGCTCCGAGGGGTCAAGATCGGCCCGCTAGCAGCGCCCGAGTTGGAGCAGCGGCTGGAGGCCCTTCTGGCTGAAGCTTACCCATAGAGAGGTCAGAACGCTCGACTTGAGGATGGCTGGACCGGATCCAGTTCAAACCAGGACCGGCCGTGCGTGCTACGAACGGATCGCGCCGCTGTACGATAGAGAGTTCATGGTCTGCCGAGGTGGCGGGTGCATCTGCTCTGCCTGTCCGTGGCGGTGGCGGGCTGCCGACCGGTGGTGACGGACGGATCACACACGGTTTCAATTGCCAGGGTGGAACGCCATGGAAATGCGGCGGGTTACATGCCAGAGTTGCGGAGCGAGTATCGAATGGGATGGCCGGTTCGGGAGAGCGGTGACCTGCTCGTACTGCGGCAGCACCTTTCTGCCGGCGGCATCTCCGATACAGGATGCCTGGTTGATGACCGATCGCGTGGCGCGCGCCCGTTACGAATATGAAGGGACCCTGGAGAAGCTTGAGCAAGACGTCCGCTTTGAGGTCATGCGCGGTGAGGACTGGAGTGAGCTGGATCTGGCTTATCTGCGGGAGATCGCCCGTCTGGAGGCGGAAGGCAAGGTCCGCAAGCTGGCTTCCTTCTGGGCGATCAGTCCGCATCCGCCCATCTACCGCGCTATGACAGAGGGGTCGCTGCAGTTGGGCGCCCGATCGATGGTTTTCCACAAGGGCGATGAGATTGTCTGGGCCTGTCCGATGACCCGTGACCGCTTTGAGCTTGACCTGCCGGTGCTGATCGGCGACTTTCAAGATGAGCGGACCCAACGCCTGTGCGGGGTGATGTCCAACGCCATGCAGGCACGGATGGCTTGAGGCGGCCGAGCTTGGGTTCATGGTGCAGGCGCCGCCGATGAGAGGAGTAGTCAATGAATATCGTGAAAGCTTTGTACGGAACGCCTCAGTATGTGTCTCGCACCGATACGACAGCGGACAGCCCGGAGCCTGCCCCCGGCGATATCTGGGCGCTGACCGATCCTGACGCCCGGGATCTCTACGCCGAACAAGGCAGACTGCGAGAGCTCGAGCACGACCTCCAGTTCGAGGTCATGCGCGGCGGGCCATGGCAAGTTGATGAACTGGAGTACAAGTCGGAGATCCGGCGCCTGCTTCGAGAGGGGAAGCTTGTCGACAAAGGCAC
>Ga0209641_10000519_pt1 | contig 35404 bp, 49 predicted proteins | sample RifCSP16_1_FD_184022 | JGI IMG/M metagenome (GOLD analysis project Ga0209641, IMG submission 184022) | Soil microbial communities from Rifle, Colorado - Rifle CSP2_sed 16_1 (SPAdes) (version 2) | ecosystem: Environmental > Terrestrial > Deep subsurface > Rock core/Sediment | place: Rifle... | reverse complement strand
AAGAGGCTTGTGAGGCGGCGAGCGTGGTGTCGTGGCACGGTGAAACGGCGGCGCCACAGACACCACTACCGAAACCAGCCCCTGCGGCGAGTGGCTTGAGTCGAGAGAATGCGGCGAAGTTCCTGCCTGCCCTCTGGAAGTCGTCAGGTGAAGACCCCGCCAAGTTCGCCGACCTCCTCGCCAAGAACACGGCCATTGGCCACCACTTCGATCTGTCCTCGCCTGAAGTCCTGGCACTGGTAGGGCTACCGTTCTAGCTACCGTAGGAGGGTAGGGTATAAGATACCCTACCCTTTTTTCTTCTTCTTGGAGGTAAAGTAATCATGGTCCTATCTAATGGCAATTAGTGCAGTGATCGTAGATTCCAGAGAGCCAGAATGGGTCAGAATGCTTACCTTTGGCAACGCCCCCACCTCAGTGGCAATGTTAAATGCAGGTGATCTCATGATCGGTTGCGATGATGATACGCTATTAATGGTTGAGAGGAAAACGGCAGATGACTTCCTGCACACGCTGAGGGATGACCGGCTATTCCCCCAGCTCGTTAAGCTGCGCCAGATGACGCAATGGGCCTACCTGGCCATCTGCGGGACGTTGGCTCCGGGGCCCGGGGGTAGGGCGTACGCGGACGGCCGGGAGACTGGCTGGCAGTGGGCCAGCGTGGCGGGCACACTGCTGACGGTACAAGAAATCGGGGTGCACGTGCTGTTCGTGGCATCGGACGACGAGCTGGAGGCCGCCATCATTCGCCTGGCTGCACGGGAGCGGGGGCCAGTACGGGTTAAGCCTGCCCGGGATACGCTGCTGATGGGTGAGGGGGAATGCGTCTTGACCTCATTACCCGGCATTGGGCCGGACCGGGCACAGGCCCTCCTCGACTACTGCAGCACGCCAGCTTGGGCGCTGGCATACCTGAGCAACGAGCAGTGGACAGGGCCGACGGCGCCGGGCGTCGGAGACGGCACCCGACGCCGAGTGCGTCAGGCACTCGGCCTACCAGAAGGCGAGATCCTGGCAATCGTAACCCAAGATGACGAAAAGGAGGTTTCACCGTACCATGAGTGAGACAAAAGCACTGGCGGTAGCAGTCCCTCAGCAATTAACCCTATCTGCGTGGGAGGTGATTAAGGCCATTGCGCCAACGATGCACCAGGCACGCCTCTTTGGCGTGACCTCGCAGGACCAGGCCGCGGCCATTATGGTCAAGGGCGCGGAGCTTGGGCTGTCGTTCTCTGCATCATTCGAGTTCATCCAGGTAATCCAGGGCAAGCCGACGCTTTCGCCTCGCGGCGCTCTGGCGCTACTGATGAACAGTGGCGAGTTGGCCGGATTCAAGCTGGAGGCGACCGACACCTTTTGCCGGGTGTCAATGAAACGGCGCAGCAACGGGTTCGAGCATGCCGAAGAGTTCACAATCGAGGATGCGAAGCGGGCACAGCTCATCAAGCCAGATAGCGGCTGGGAAAAGTACCCGCAGAACATGCTCAAGTGGAGGGCTATCGGGTTCTGCATCGACGTGCTGTTCGCTGACGTGACCGGTGGCATGAAGCGTGCCGACGAGTTCGGCGCCACGGTGGACGCCGCAGGCAACGTGGTGGCGGAGGGTACGTACAGAGTGTTGCCACCCGCGGCACCGATGGCACAAGCTACGCGGCCGACACTGGACGACCTGGTAGCGCGCTATGGCGTCGAGGCTGTCCTGGTGGCCAGCCTCGGGTTTCTGCCGGCAACGGATGGCGAGATCGCAATAGTGGCCCGGAAGCTGGTAGAGAACGAGAGTACGGAGCCGCCAAACCCGGCTGCTCCGGCACCGCCACAAGATATCCTGGTGTAGGGGGGGAGCGGCATGCGTTACGAAAGAGCACCCTATGCGAGCTTGGCCACGGAGGGGGGCGGCCTGGCATGGAGGTCGTCCTATGACCCGGGCATGGTAGCAGCTTTCAAGCAAGCCGTACCGCCAGCAGCTCGCAAGTGGGACCCGGACCGCAAGCAATGGCTGATCGATAGCCAGTACGGCCCACAGGTGGCGAAGCTGACAGAGGCTTACCTGGGTATCGTGTTGACGGTGCCCGCTATCGTGCAGACAACGCAGACAGAGACACGTCTGATCCGCCTGGAATACCTGGGCACAACCAAGGATCGCGGCAATGGTGAGTCGTCGGCTTTTGGGTACGTTGACGGCGGCTGGCATCTGATCATTCCAGAGGCCATCCTGCGGGAATGGTTTGAAGCCGTGCCGCAGAGGCCGGACGAGAAGCCGACGCTGTTTGCCACGTTGGCGGTGAAACAGACAGCGGGAGCGGACGAGGTACGCTCTGCATACCGGCGCCTGGCTCGCCAGTGGCACCCCGATGTCTGCCGCGAGCCGGATGCTGGCCAAGTTTTCAAGGCCATTCAGCACGCCTATGAGGTGCTGGGTAACGAGATGATGCGGCGCAAGTACCTGGCGGGCCTGGCGCTGGAAGCATCCGTCAAGCAACAGACGCCGCGGGTTGATTGGACAAAGTACAAGTACGGCTACCGTTCGCCGCTCCGCAACGGGTGGCTCCTCGCGGAGGGCAAGGAGACGCTGGGGCGGTTCGTCGTCGAGAAGCTGCTTGAATGGCAAGACATCGTGGAGGATGGCCGCACGATGATTAGCTCCTGGGTGATGGGCCAGGATAAGCCAGAGATCGTCTGGCAGTAGAGGGAGAGAGGCATGAACAACAACAGCACAGCAATCGTTCCTGGTTCGCTCGGCGCTATCGCCCAGCGGGATGGCCTGAGTGTGGCCGAAAGTTTCCTGTCGGTTGACGTGATCGTGATCGTTGACACGTCTGGGAGCATGGACATGCACGATGCTCGTGGCGACCGCCAGCGCTTCGCCGTCGCCTGCGAGGAGCTGGCCCGGCTGCAGCGGGACTTGCCGGGCAAGATTGGTGTCGTCGCCTTCAGTGACAAGGTTGTCTTCGTGCCTGGTGGCGTACCGCCATTCCTGATGGCGGGCACGGACCTGGCCAACGCTCTGCGTTTCGTTCAGCCGGCCGATGGCTGTGTGCGGTTCGTCGTTATCAGTGATGGCCAACCTAACTCGGCTGAGGACGCTCTGCGAGTGGCGCGCACGTTCCAGAGCCGCATCGACACGGTATATGTGGGCTCGGAACGAGATCATGGCGGCGCCGACTTCCTGGCCCGACTGGCTGCCGCCAGTGGCGGCCAGCACATCACCGCCGACCGCGTAGCCGATCTGGCCGTCAAGGTTGAGCAGCTTATGCTAACGTAAAGTCTTTCAAGCATCAAAGCGCTGTGGCGCTAATTCTCTCACTCCGCAAAACTGGGCACTTTGCCTATTGCGTATGGTTACTAAGTGTGCTATATTGCAGTAGCAAAAGTGAGGTAAAGCCACATGAATATACTAGAACGAGTTGAGCAACAGCGGGTGGCCCTGGGGCTATCGGATAGCAGGATGGCTCAGAAGCTCCGGCTTTCAGGTGGCTACTGGTCGCAAGTGAAGCAGGGCAAGCGAAAAGTGACAGTTCGTGTGATCCGTGGGATTGTCACAGCCTTCCCCCATCTGGAAAAGGACGCCTGGAACTGGATCAAGAGTGCCGGTAACGGCACACACGAGGGCGCTTAACTCAAGCCGACGGCAGTATGCCGTCGGCTTTTCTGTTGCCTATAGCAGGCAAGGTGGCGAAAGGCGGGAAGAATTGAACGGCATTAAGGCCATTGAGACGGTGTATGCCGGGTATCGATTTAGGAGTCGGTTAGAGGCCCGTTGGGCCGTTTTCTTCAATCATCTAAGAATACCTTTTGAGTACGAATCAGAGGGGTACGACCTGGGTACGGTGGGATGGTATTTACCAGACTTCTGGTTGCCCAAACAAGAGCACTGGGTTGAAATAAAACCGCGTCTTTCAGCTTGGAAATGGCCCAATGATGAAATCTTGGAGAAGGCCAGAAGACTAGAAGAAGGCACAGGTTACGGTGTTTGGGTCATCTGTGGCTCACCTGGCATACCCGTTGAGATCTCAAGTCACGATCAGAACAGTTATGAGGGCTTTATATCAGGGGATAGCAATTACTATTGGTGCGAATGTAAAGCATGTGGGAGGATTGAAATGCAGTGGCAGGCTACAGCTAGTCGCATCAGTTGTCATTGCATCAATTCAGTTTACTATAATGAATCTACGTCAAGGCTATTGGCTGCTTACAATGCCGCCCGCCAAGCAAGGTTTGGCCGATGACAAACGGTAACACAGACTTGCTAAAGGCAGCTCTCGGTTATGCTAAACGAGGCTGGTCGGTATTTCCCCTTCATACGCCTGTGCCTGGTGGGTGTAGCTGTGGTAAACCAAAGTGCGCGGTTGGTAAGCATCCGCGCAATCAACATGGTCTTGATGAGGCAACGATAGATGAGGCCCGCATTCGCTCCTGGTGGCGGATGTGGCCGGAGGCGAATATTGGGATTGTTTGCGGTGTTGAAAGCGGGATCGTTGCATTAGACGTTGATCCGGATCATGGTGGTAGCACTGTATTGGCGGCACTTGAGGCCCAGTTTGGCGAGGTGCCGTTGACCATAGAGAGTATGACCGGTGGCAGTGGTCGGCACATCCTATTCAGTCACCCTGGCGGTAACGTTCGCAACGCCGTAGGTTTGGCAGGATTAGACGGCCTTGACCTACGAGCCGATGGGGGCTACATCGTGGCGCCTCCCAGCTTGCACCAGTCTGGACGGCGCTATGCCTGGGATATGGCGCACCATCCGGATGACGTAGCCCTGGCACTGATGCCAGATTGGTTACGTATGTTGTTGCAGGCTGCAGCTGGCGGAAATGGCAGCAAGCCCGCGGGCGTCATTGGTGATCGTATTCCTGAGAAGGAACGCAACAAGACGCTGACGAGTCTGGCGGGAACGATGCGCCGGCGGGGCATGCCAGAAGCGGCAATCCTGGCAGCGCTACTTACGATGAATACCGATCAATGCGATCCTCCGTTGGCAGTTGACGAGGTACGTGGGATTGCCGCTAGTGTAGTCAGGTATCCGCCTGCGCCAACGGCTCCTCCGCTGGCTGCATTACATGCTGCAGCCAGCGGCCAAACGTTCAACTTAACGGACACGGGCAACGCCGAGCGGTTAGCAGATCGGTATGGCAAGAACCTAAGATACTGTTATGCAGCGGGCAAGTGGTATGTTTGGGACGGCCGTTATTGGGCACCTGACAATGGAGATGGCGTAGATCGCTGTGCGAAGTTGACGGTTCGTTCGATCTACATGGAGGCGGCCAAAGCTACTGATGATACAGTTCGTAAGGCACTGGCTGATCATGCTCGTCATTCAGAATCGGTGGGAAAGCGAAAAGCCATGATCGAGCTGGCCCATTCGGAGCAAGGAATTCCTGTGGAGCCCCATGAGCTCGACGCTAATCTCTGGCTACTCAATTGCCAGAACGGGATACTTGACCTGACGACTGGCAAACTGGAGCCACATCGTCAGGATGCGCTGCTGACTAAACTGTGCTCAGTGGCCTATGACCCACAGGCGACGTGCCCGACGTGGCTGGCCTTCCTCGACAGGATTATGGCAGGCAATCAGAACCTGATCGCCTTCCTGCAGCGGGCGGCGGGGTATGCCCTCACCGGTGCCACTATGGAGCAATGTCTGTTCATGCTATACGGCACGGGTGGCAATGGTAAGTCGGTATTTCTGAACATCTTAAAGAGTCTGCTTGCGGATTATGCTCAACAGGCGACATTCGACACCTTCCTACACAAGGACAAGGACTCGGTACCGAATGACATCGCTCGTATGGCGGGAACACGTCTCGTTATTGCAATAGAGGCTAGCGAGGGGCGAAGGTTGGCGGAGTCGGTGATCAAGCAGCTCACAGGACAGGACACAGTGACGGCTCGTTATCTGTTCCACGATTTCTTCGAGTTCGTGCCGCAATTTAAGATTTGGCTCGGCATGAACCACAAGCCAGTTATTCGGGAAACCAATAATGCCATGTGGCGACGAGTGCGATTGGTTCCGTTCACGGTCCAGATTCCTGATGAAGAACAGGACAAGTCTCTGCCGGACCTACTCAAGACCGAGTTACCTGGTATCTTGACGTGGGCCGTACAGGGGTGCCTGGACTGGCAGCGCAACGGGCTGGGCGTGCCTGCGGAGGTGAGAGACGCTACAAACAGCTATCGAGATGAGATGGACATCCTCGGTGGATTCCTCAACGATTGCTGTATCCTAGACCGTCGTGTACGTGCCTCAGCCAAAGACCTCTATATCAAATACAAGCTTTGGGCTGTCGATAATGACGAGCAGCCGATTAGCCAACAGATGTTTGGCAGGCGCCTGGCTGATAGAGGGCTGCAGCGCGCGAAGACCACGGGTGGCCTTTTCGCTTGGCGCGGTATTGGCCTACAAGGCGCAGTTGTGCAGTCAGAAATGGTAGAAAATACGCCAGAGAGCGGGCCAAAAGTGGACCTAGTGGACGATACTGCACGATTTTCCCAAAGTCTTCGCGACCCCAACTTACAGCTAGAAAGCTCCGGAAAATCGACACCGTATCGTCCACTAGGTCCACTATCTTCCACTGACGAAACGGCGCCCGCGGACGCAGATAAAGCAAGCGTTGAACGGATGAGAGCAGCCTTGCGGGCAAAAGGGATGGCGGATGGGGAGATTGATCGACTAACGGCGGCCGAGGCGTGGAAGCTGTTGGAGTAACGAGGCAGAGGAGGGGGCATGGGCACAGACTACAAACGAACGGCGATGGCATTGATAACGCACCAGCACGTGACGGCGGTGGCCCGACTACTGGCCGAACGGGATGCGCTAGCGGAACAGCTCGCAGCCGTGTGCCGGGCAGCCGCGGTCTGCAAGCCGTGGTGCCACGTACGGGCTGGCTGGGTGGAGGTGTCGGAGGACAGGCTGAGGGAGCTGATGGATGCACTGGGGGAGGGGGAGGCATGACAATCTGTGGGCAGTGTGGGGACACGGGCCGGCTCAGGCTGCAGGACGAGAACGGGCTCATCCATACGGAAAGCTGCGACTGGTGCAGGGGGAAGTCGCCGCTACAGGCGGAGATCAAATGGCTGCGAGATTGCATCCTAGAGGCGGTGTTATGCCTGGAGGCGCCGTTCGCTCCGCCGAGCATAACACCAGAGCGACGCATTCAGGCAGCGTTGGAGAGCCTTGTGGCCGCGTTGGGGGAAGGGGAAGAGAAGGGGTAGATGACTGAGAAGCGAGCGGAGTATGTAGTAAACGTGGAGAGGTTGCAGAGGGAGGGGCAGGAGATGGTGGCAAGGTATATGGCCACACGGAGCGTGTGGCAGGATAACCCTCGAATACGAGCAGCCGCGGCCGACGTGCTGATGGGGGAACGCGAGTACTGCGAACGGTATCTCGCCGCCAGGTTTGCGCCGCTGACGTGGACGGACACCTCAACGGCCCAAGTGCTGCCACAAGGGTTCTTCGACATAGCTTTTGAGCAGGCAGGGGCTGAACTAGAGGCAGAGGGTGAGCAGTGAGTGAGACACGCACAAAATACAACACATTGCGGCGGGGCGTGGAGCTCGACGGCCAACGGTTCGATAGTCGGGCAGAGGCCGAGTATTGGCGCATACTCAAACTGCGCCAAGTGGCAGGCGAACTCCACTCGCTAACCAGGCAACCCAGCTATACGCTCCAAGAGAGTTTTGTGGACAGCCGGGGGCACAAGATTGCCGCCATCCGATACACTGGTGATTTCGAGTACGTCGAGACGGCGACGAGCCAGCGGGTCTGCTGCGAGGTGAAGGGTGTGCGGACGCGGGACTGGGCGATCAGGGAACGCCTTTTCCGCTGGATATGGCGTGGACAGGTTGAGCTAGTGGTAGTGCCAGCGAGCGAGGTTATATGATCTGGCAGCAGCGGTACGGACAGATTCGGTGGGGCCGACGATGGCACGCGCTACGGTTCGATGCTCCGGCTCACGCGCTGTGCGGGTTCAGTTCGACAAGGTGGGCCGAGGTGCGGAGCGTGCCACCGGAGATGGGGCAGGTGTGCATGACGTGCCTGCGGAAACTGCAGCACCGAGCCGATATGGCCAAACAAGTCGCACAGGCTGAAACTGTGCAACGGACGGTCAAGGCTCGTATCGTGGGACGGCGGAACCGCCCAAACCTGATTATGACAGCGGAGGCGGGGGAATGATTCAGCAGGAGATTTGTCCTTGGGAAAACTGCCAGGCGACGATCCGTGTGTCGTGCGGCACGAGGCCCTGCCCGGCATGCGGGGGCGAGATCACGGTGCGTCCTGACTACGATGCCGCCGACCTGGTGCGGCTGATTTGGCGGGCGCTGGCAGGGCGGCCATAATGGCGTTGATAGAGCAAACACTATTTGGTGAGCGCGACAAAGTGGCACTTGCCATGCGACGACTTCAGGAGTTTGTCCCCGCTGAGCAGCCTTATTGGCTAGCTTTCAGCGGGGGTAAAAGACAGCCAGGCTATTTATCACCTGGCCGAGTTAGCAGGCGTGCCATTCGAGGCGCACTACAGCCCGACGACGGTTGACCCACCGGAGGTGGTACGCTTCATCCGCCAGCAGTATCCTGGTGTGCAGTTCAAGCGGCCGCCGCGCTCAATGTGGGCGGCTATCCTGGCTAATCACTGGCCGCCGACCCGACAAATTCGCTACTGCTGCCAGGAGTTCAAAGAGCGAGGCGGACGAGGGCGGCGTGTGGTAACAGGGATCAGGTGGGAGGAGTCGTCACGGCGGCGCAACCGCCACATGGTTGAGACGTGCTATCGCGATGCCACCACTACCTTCGTCAACCCGATCATCGACTGGACAGAGGTCGACGTGTGGGAGTTCCTGGGTCAGCGACCGCACTGCAGTTTGTACGACGAGGGCTTCACGCGTATCGGCTGTGTGCTGTGCCCGATGAGCAGGGATGCCAGGCGGGACATTGCAAGGTGGCCAGCCATTGCCGCCAAGTACGTGCAGACATTCGACAAGGTGATCGTGCAGCGTCGGGAGCAGGGCAAGGCGTGCTCATTCGCGACGGGTGCTGAGATGTTCGCCTGGTGGACGAACAGAGACAGGAGTGGAGAGAGGGAGGGACAGGGGGTGCTGTTTGACTAACGTGACGCGCCGCACCGAGGGGCCAACTCGTGTAAGCGACGCAGAGGACTTCGTAGCCTGGTATCTGGGCGATATGACGGCTCGTTGTCCGGACCTGCTGACGGCAGCACAGGAGCGCACGCTGGGAGAAGCGTTCCGGGCAGGGGACAGCGCCGCAGGAGAGCAGCTCATGCTGCACAACTGGCGGCTCGTCGTCTCGCTGGCTATGCGATACCGCAACCGGGGGGTGGAACTAGAGGACCTGATCCAGCTCGGCAACCTGGGGCTGTGGGAGACTGTGCGGCGTTGGGAGCCAGAGCGGGGGCTACGGTTCAGCACATATGCCGTCATCTGGATACACCAGTACCTCGGGCGGGGCGTCGCAGACATGGGACGCACAATCCGGGTGCCGGCGCACGCCAGCACGCTGTGGGGCAAGATGCGGCGGCTGGGTGTGGAGGACGATGAGCCTGGCATCGTCGCCGAACTGGTGGACGGCGGTGTGGGCACGTTAGAGGCGCTGCAGGGCCCGGGGGGCCAGGTGCCGCTGAGTCTGAGCAGCATCGTATGGGATAGCGCGGACGGCGACGATGTGCTGCTCGCGGACAGGCTGGTGGACGAGCAGGACGTGGAGGCCGAGGCTGAGGCGGATTGGCTGATCGGGGCCATGGCGAAACTGCTCGAGGAGGCGGGGCTGACGGAGCGGGAGAGGTACGTTGTGGCGCGCAGGTTCGGGGTGGGTGACGAGCCGGGGGCGACGCTGGACACGTTAGCGAAAGAGTTGGGGGTGACGAGGGCGCGTATTGGGCAGGTGGAGATCGATGCGCTGTATAAGCTGCGGCAGTGCCCTGCACGGGCCAGGCTGGCGTCGTGGCTCAAAGGCGGGGAGGAAGGGGGAGGGCATGTCTTCTGAGACGTTAGTGACCATATCATTTACGTGCAATAGTTATGTCGCGGGGTTGTTGATGGCACTCAACGATGTGCTAAATATGCCGATAGAGAGGCGTGATTTTAGTGATTGCGGTAGTGCTGGAAAGTTCGAGTTTGTCGCTTTGGCTGGTGAGGTTATCGGCGTAGTGCCTGCCTGGGCGATGGATCAACAGTTTGAGATGGGGTGGGGCACTACTTCGCCGACCATCTTGCAAGCTTGGGCGGAAACTTTGCTATCAGCAGCGAGTGATGTGGCCGCAGAAGCAGCAAAAGCTCAGGGGTAGGGAGTAGGTATAAGAGGCAAAGGGCAGCCAGCAGCGGTGAGGCGGTCTGGCGGGGCTGGGCGGGGCGCTGAGGGTATCCTGGCGCCGGACGCGCAAAAAGAGGGCCGGCTATTTAGCCGGCCCTCTTGTCTTCGGCGGCGACGGCGGCCTGCATCTGACGCAGCGCCACCGTGGCGAAGTGCCCCGGCCGCCGCCAGCCGGAGGCCCAGTGCTGCACAGTTGGAAGCGAGACTCCCAACCGTCGGGCAAAGGCCTCGTGGGTCAGCCCGAGCGCGGCACGGAGGGCTTTTACCTCGTCGGCGCTTATCGGATCGACAACTTTCGGCATGTTGCTCCTTTCTCTGTGGCTAGCGGGTGCCATGCTGCACCGGGCTTCGTCTGCTGGTAGAAGCGTGGCACAAGGGTGATCCGCTTCCGCTCCTGCAGGAGCTGGCATGCATCACGGATCGCACGTATTCGATCGTCGTCGCAGCTCAGTACGACGACAACGCCATCAACCGCACGCTTGTCTATGTCCAGCGTCTCTTGTGCGACAACGGGGCCAAACAGGATGCTGAGCATGGGGTGCTGCATGAGGTCCCCGAGCCTGACTGCGTATCGCATGTCAGTCCCGCGGATCCGACAGGTCAGCGCCTGCTGGGTGCTCTGCCATCTGGGCCAGCGCCCAGGCTGGCAGTGTCTCCACCGGGATTATGTCGATCCCGGCATGAAAGCAAGACTGATACTCTACTTTCAGGCCTATGTCCCATGTGTCGCCCCGTAGGACATAGTAATCGACACCCTGGTTGCTCTCACTACCGAGCAGCACCAGCCGACTGTCCGTCGGTGGCAGCCACTTGTAGGTGGCTGCCGCGGGGTCGTGGCTGTTGTGCCTGCACTGGCTACTGGTGCAGCCTTCGGTGCGCCGGACCTCCACCACCTCGCCGCCTAGCGACTTGGGGACGTGCAGTCCCCAGCCTGGGATGCCTGTTGCCTGCATCTTCTCGCAGGCGATCCGGACTGCCTCTTCTAACCTCATGGTGTTCTCCTCTTCTGGCGGTAGGTCGCCACCCTTTGAGCCCTCCCAGGAATGGCCCCCTGCCCACAGCCTCGGTCATTGTTACCATCGTTGACGTCGGCGTAGTTGTCCGCTTGTGGGCCGACCAGGCTGGTTGGCAATTCCAGTCTAGCCAAAGCCATTTCGCGAGCGGCACAGCGAGCCACTCCTGGCAGGGCTCAATTGCCCGGTGGTAACGGGGCGGGCTGCCCGGCGGTGCTCAGTCTCCGCGGGACTCCTTTCGCCAGTAGTCCCGATATTCGGCGGACATCTCCACCGCCCGCTGCTCTTGCTGGTCCAGTGCCGCATAGGCCGTGTCCCAATAGGTCAGCGCCCGGAAGATGTCCTGGTCGGTGGGGGCCGAGCGCTCGGTCAGGTCGTGCAGCGCCTGGCCCAGGTAGGCGGTTTCGGATGTGGGCGCCAGCTCGTGGTCAACCGTGCGGATGGCTTGCATTGCCATTGAGCGCAGGTCGTCGCCGTTATAGGTCAGGGCTCCCGCCTTGAGGATGTGCGCCCAATGCGGCATGCTGCTGTGGATTGCTGTAGCGTTCTGTAGCGTTGTCATGGCGGTCTCCTTCTGCCCCGTGAGGTGGGGCTGCCCCTCTGGTTTTGAGTCGCCAGGTCCAACATCGGGTCTCGCTGGCCTGGCGGCTTGGTCCCCGGCGGCGCCGCTGCTGCGCCTTCGCTCTGGCTGCCGGGGTAAGGTGGGCTAGCGGTCCCTGGCAGGGAACACGCTAACCAGGCCGACCACCTGACCATGGTCCTTCAGGTCGTAGCCGCACTGCTCATCCCACCGGCCAGCGACGAAGTGCTTGATTGCCGTCCGATGGTTACCCTTGCGCCAGTTGGCGCATACCGCTACGCGAGCGGCGACGGCGGCCGCTTTGCTGGTGAACGTGTCATAGCTGTCGGATTCCTGTAGCCACATCATGTAGTCCATCGTGTTCTCCCTCTCCACTTAGGCCACCCTTCCGGTGTGGCTGGCGCCTAGCTCGCACGCCAATTATCTTGTGGCTTTGCTCCCCCGGGGTTCGACGTCTGCTCTGGTTCATCGCCAGCCCATCTACCTTTTGTCGCCTCCTCGGCGCCCCGTGCCCTGCTCTATTCTGTTTTCTGTCCCTTCTCTACTATCTGTATTATAGCATATCGCTATAGCCATGTCAATAGGTTTTGACACCAGTTTATACCAGTTTGCAAAAGAGCGCCTTAGTGCTTGTTATAGAGAGAGCTTGCTTAATCAAACTGGGCAGCCTGGCTAGACACCTCGCTGGCGAACGGCTATAATTGCGAAAGAGCCTGTGCCCGGAGGTGCAACCCTTGACTGAGTCCGTCGCCTGGGTGGACCGGCCCGGCCCCATTGGCAGCCTGCAAGAGCAGCAGTACTACTGGCAGCGAGAGCAGGAGCCGGTGGCGCCACTGACCAGGGTGCGACGCCTGCTCAGAGAGATTGCCAGCGATACGCCAGACAGGATTCTGGCGCCACAGCCCGACGCACTGGGAGGGCATCAGCCCAACGACCACGAGGTGTCCCGCCTCGAAGTGCTGTCTGCACTCACCAGGCTGTCGCCCGCAGACCAGCACATCATCGAGCTGGCCTTCCTGCGATCCTGGGAACGCAGAGCTATTGCCCAGCAAATGGATTGTGTGGAACGAACGGTCTACCGACGAATTGCCCGGGGGCTCGTCGCGATGGCCGCCGTGATCTGGGACTATGCTATCGAACTGCCAGGCCCAGACGTGCCGGACGGCGACGGCCAGACACGGTGCAGGTGTTGCGGGATTCGGGTCGGCGGCGCTGTCGTCGATCTGGTACAGGGCTGCTGCCCCCGCTGCTGGCAGGATGAACAGAAAACCTGTTAACTCGCCTAGTGTCATGTTGACAGCCATGCTATAATGGTAATTAGAGTAGGTTAGTATGCTCTGTTACCAGTGGCCACCGTTCGGGGTGGCTCTTTTGCTATCTGGAGGGCACGAGTTGACGGCTATGGCGACTACGACAGGCACCGGGCTCAGGTCGGTAGGGCGAGAAGGCGTCTATGCCGTGGGCGGCGTCGAGGGGCTGTCCGCGGCCGTGCTGCAGAGAGCGGTTATGGATAGGCAATGGGCCTGGCTGCGCAGCCCGGATAGCGAGTTGTTCATTGACTTGGCCAGGCTGGACCCGAAGGCGGTCAGGGAACGGGTGAAACGGCAGCGGGGATACCGGGAGCGGTAGGGCAGGCACGGATTACATAATTATGGTAAATGAGAAATACACTAGCGAGCAGATTATTGCTGCAATCAAGGCTGTTGATGGTCTGGTGTATTTGGCTGCTCGCAAGTTGGGCTGCGGGCCCAAAACCATCTACAACCGTGCAAAGAAAACTCAGGCTATCCAGCAGGCTATCGAGGACAGCCGCGGCGAGCTAGTGGACATTGCTGAGCAGAAAATGCGGGCTGCCGTAATGGATCGTGAGCCGTGGGCTGTGGCGCTGGTGCTCAAGACCCTGGGCAAGAACCGCGGCTACGTCGAGCGGCAGGAGCACACAGGCGCGTGGGGTGGCCCCATCGCCCACCGTGTAACTATGGACCTGGCCACGCTGAGTGAGCAGGAGCTAGATGAGCTTGAACGCCACGAAAGGGAAAGCGAACGGCAAGGCGGCGGCGCCATTAGGCCCAGCCAGAACCTACAGCCTGACACAGATACAGGCTGAGAGGCGGCGGCGCCAGGTGGCGCTGCACGATAACCTGCACCGCTTCCTGCACTTTGACATAGCCAACGAGCCTTCACCGGGCTGCCGAGAAAGCGGCCACGTTGCTCCATTCTCCTTTCTCTCGGACTTGTACTTCGGCAAGGCGCAACGGGCCATCGGCCTTGGACCACGAGGCGGCGGCAAAACTCGCATGATCAGCCTTCTGGAATGGCTACTGGCCTGCAAAGAAAAGACGTGGATATTCCATGCCGGCGGCATCGAGGAACAGGCCAAACGAGCCTACTCGTACATGCAGGAGTACATTGGCCTGCCGGCCTTTCGTGGCATGGTGGCTGACAGTCTGATGAGCGAAACCCGCTGGCGCAACGGTTCAAGGCTAGAGATCCATGCCGCCACGGTTGCGCAGGTTTCCGGCGCCCACCCCCGGCTTAAAGTGGCCGACGAGGTTGAGATGTGGCGGCCCGAGGTGCTAGAAAAGTTCTGGGGCATGGGTACAGGCGAAGGCGTCCAGACGGCGCTGATCTCCACCAGGGACAGGGCCGTTGGATTGATGCAGCATGTACTGGACCAGGCCCCGCAACGGGGCCTGGCCGTTTACTCCTGGTGCATCTGGGATGTGAAGCAGAGTTGTACCGAGTGTCTGCATTCTGCCTGCGAGCTCTGGGATCAGTGCCAGGGCAAGCACCAGTATTCGACCGGGCATCGGCCACGTTCCGATCTGGTGGACAAGTTCTTGACGATGAGCCCGGACACGTGGGAAGCGCAGTTTCTCTGCAAGCGGCCCGGCCAGCAGGGCCTGGTGTTCCCCAGCTTCGTTAGCGAGCTTGGCGACCCCGAGCATTCCAATGTAACTGAGGCTGCCGAGTTCGACGCCAGTCTGCCTGTCGAGGTCTGGTGTGACGACAACATTGCGCAGCCTCGGGCAATCCTCGCGGTGCAGGAAGACTCACTTGGTCGCCTGCGGGTGTTCTGGGAGCACTACGAAGCGGGGCGCTTGCAGGAAACCAGCGTAAAGGCAGTCTTGGAGAAGCTCCAGGAGATGGGTAAGCATCCGGAAGTGGCCATTGTGCCGCCAGAGGCGACGGCGCTCCGAATTGCCTTTAACCAGGCAGAGGTGGACACGGCCAGCCCGCACAACTACCGGCGCAAAGAGGGGGCCAGCATTGCTGCCCGCTTTATCTGCAACGCCAACGGACAGCGGGCTCTGCTGATTCACCCGCGCTGCACGAATACTATTCGCAGTCTGCGAGTGGCATACAGGAAAGAAGTCAGCCCGGGTGTTTACGATGACGAACCCGCAAAACATTCAGACGATCATTGTCAGGACGCGGTGCTCTATGGCACCTGGCGCCATCGCTATGAGGATTAACGCATGACCACCGGCAACGGGCACGACGCCGAACAGAACATGGCCCTGGCTGAGAAGGCCACCGACCCGGCCGCCCTGGCGCGCCGCTCTGTTCAAGCGCGAACGGAACCAATTGAATCCCTCAGCCCTTTCGTGTTTTACATCGCCACCGCGCAGGATGAAGCGCCCGGCTGGTGGACGCCCTCGCGGGACCTGTACCTGCGCAAGGTTTGGCGCACTGAGCCCATGCTTGCGGGCGCCATCTACTCGGTTGAGTCCAAGCTCAAGACGCTGGGCTGGACTCTGGACGGCCCACATCGACAGGTTAGGCGCTACCAGGAGATGCTGTCCGAGTCCGAGTTTGGCCAGGGCTGGGGCGACCTGGTGAGCAAGGTTGTAGAGGATCTGCTCACAATGGACCGCGGCGCCTTTATCGAGGTGTTACGGGCGACGGACGGCCCGGAGGGCGCGGTGCTTGGTCTGGCGCACCTCGACGCTTCCCGTTGTCTGCCGACCGGTGACTTGCAGGTGCCCGTGGTGTACTACGACTACCGCACAGGCAAACCGCACCGGCTGGGAGCGCACCAGGTGATTCGCCTGGTGTCGCAGCCAAGCCCGGACGAGTCGTTGCTCGGCGTGGGCTACTGCGCCACTTCACGCATCCTGCGAGCCGCGCAGATCATGCGTGACATCTGGATCTACAAGAGGGAGAAGCTATCTAGCCGGCCTTCTCGCGGTATCGTCGCCGTGCGTGGCATGTCGCAGCAGCGGTTTGACGAGGCCATTCGCAAAGCCCAGGAGCAAATGGACAATGAGGGCCTGACGAGGTTTGCCAAGGTCATCTCCATTGCGACGCAGGACCCGGGCGTCCCGCTCGAAATCCAACAGCTCGACTTCGCCAGTCTGCCCGACGGCTACAACGAGGAGTCGAGCATCACCCTTTACGCCTACATCCTCGCCTTGGAGCTGGGCCTGGATGCGCGGGAGCTGTGGCCAGCCACGGCCAGCGGGGCGACGAAAGCCGATGCTGAGATTCAGAACCGTAAAGCGCGTGGCAAGGGCTTTGGCGATCTGACTTCTTCGATTGAGCGAGCAATCAACTGGCAAGTGTTGCCCAAGTCGCTTACGTTCAGATTTGACATGCTGGACGACGAAGAGGACAAAGCGAAGACTGATCTTGACGGCGCGCGCATCGACAATGTAGTCAAGCTCTTTACGGTGCCCTCGGGCATGGCCGAGTCTGTCATAGACCGGCTAGAGGCCCGCCGTCTGCTGGCGGACGTGCAGGTGTTGCCAGAGGAGTTCCTGGCCAATGAGCCGGACGTGACGCCGGACGTGGTAGCGGACGACGTGGAACGAGAGGACGGCAACGAGGAAGTAGCGCCTGTGCCGACTGAACCTATGGCTGAGGAAGTTGCAGCCAAGGAATTGCGACGGCTGTACGGCCCGCCGGCCAGATACTCGTCTAAGAATGGCCGCGTGACCGTTCTGGAGCCTCGGCACCCTTTCGTCCTGGCCGCGGCACAGGCGGCCAAAGCCAAGGCCACCCCGAAGACTGGCGCCTCCCGTACCCGTGACGTTGCGCTACCCGACGACATCGAAGAACGGACGCAGAAACTTGAACGCAGTATGGAGGCCGCGGCCAGTGCGGGACTAGCCAAGGTTGAGAAACTGCTGACGGCCAGGGTGCGGGCGCTACCAGAGGCACGCAAGGCCGAGGGTGAAAAGGCCGTCCCGCTGGCCGACGACGACGACTTGTGGGAAGTCGTCGAAGGGCTGTTCGTAGATGCTCTGGGGCCAGAGCTGACGGCAGCCGCGCAGGCGGGCGCCGCGGCCGCGGCAGAGGCGGCTCTCGACGCGGTCGCCGTCGCGGTGGATATGGCCCTGGTCAACCAGGAAGTGCTCAAGTGGTCCAAGGCATGGAACTTCGAGTTGAGCCGTGGGCTCACGGACACAACGAGGAAGGCGCTGAAAGATGCCATCGTGACCTGGCAGGAGACAGGGTTGGGCAAGCGCGGGCTGCCCGATCTACTCAAGGCGCTGGAGCCGACGTTCGGCAAGTGGCGGGCACAGATGATCGGCACGACTGAGGTGACCAGAGCGTTCAGTTTTGGCAACATGGCAATCTACAAGAGCATTCCCGGCATGGAATCGAAAGTCTGGCTTACTGCTCGTGATGAAATGGTCTGTCCACGTTGCCGGCCGCTGCACCGGATGGCAGTCAAACTGGATGCCGAGTTTCCTGACGCGGTGGAGGGTGTGCAGTTTCCGCCCCTGCACTCGCGATGTAGGTGCCGTATGGTTGGCCGCATGGGCAGGGCGGGGGATTAGCAGTGCGTGATTGGTATGCACCTTCACCCGCCCTGTTGGTCGCCATCCGCACTGCCTACTGCGCAGAGGCGAACCTGGCTTTCCCAGTCGCATTCGATCGCTTGTGGGAGCGAGTGTGCCAGGGTGCAATGCGCCAGCCTGACGGCTTTGCCCGGCTGTTTGGCCATGAGGACGCCCGAGAGGCCGTGGAGTTGGCCCTGGTCTTCGGTGCGGTGCCTGAGCTGAGCCTGGAGCGCGGCCCATGGGGGCCGTGGATAGTAAAAGAGAAAGAATAGCATGCCTGTTCGTTTCACCAGCATCAAGCCGAAGAAGACCATCGTCCTGACCACCGGCCTGCAGGGCAAACTGGAGCGTGAGCTGAACGGCTTTGTCGCCGACGTCGAAGACAAGATGGCCACTTACCCGCCGCAACAAGCGACCGTTTCGGGCTACATCAGGACCGGCACTCTGATGCGCTCCTGGTCCATCGTCCGTGCTCGCAAAGTTGGCGGTGCGCTGGTGGCCTCGGTGGGCTCGAATGCCAACATCGCCCCGTATGCGAAATGGGTGGAGGGTGAGCAGCAAACGCGGGAGATGGCCCGCCGTAGTTGGCCTCGCGTTATGGAGGTAGCACCGACGCTCTGGAACGTGGCCCGCGGTGCTATCGTGAAGCTGCTCAAGAGTGCAGGCGGATGAGCGATCATTGGGGCCTCCGCTGTGAGGACTGCGGGGTTGATTCGCCGTGCTGGTTTAGTACACATCCCGAATGGTTGGCCGAACTGGTGCGATTGTGGCCCTACATCTTAGGAATCGAGGAATCAAACGCAAACTGGCTGATGCTGAGGGTGGATATTCTGAACGAGAACGGCGACGATCCTTCGTTTTGCGAGTTTATGCGGCAGCATGCGGAGCATGGCCTAACCCTGATCAGCGTCTATGGCGAGCGGCGCGAGTTCGATAGGGCAATGGGCAGGCTAGCATGATCCTGACCCGCACGCCTCTTCGCGTCAGCCTCGCTGGTGGTGGCACCGACCTGCCCGCGGCCTACAAGGCCATTAGCGGTGGCGCCGTCGTTTCCTTCACGATTGACAAGTACGTCTACATCGCCGTCAACCCTAAGTTTGACGGGCGGGTGCGAGTGTCACATTACGACCGCAACGAGGTGGTAGACTCGGTGGCCGACGTGCAGCACGACCTGGCGCGTGAGTGCTGCCGGTTGGTCGGCGTCGAGCAAGGCGTCGAGATTGTGTCAGTGGCCGACATCCCGGCCGGCACCGGCCTGGGCTCGTCGTCGGCCTACACCGTTGGCGTGTTGCACGCCTTGCACGTGCTCAAGCGTTGCTGGCCTTCGCCCGAGCAACTGGCCAGGGAAGCTTGTCGAGTTGAGATCGACGTGCTGGGCCATTCAATTGGCAAGCAAGACCAGTACGCCGCGGCCTACGGTGGCGTGCGGCAGTATACGTTCGCTGCTAACGGTTTAGTAAGCGAGGCCAGGCTGGACGACGCCAAGGACAGCAAGGGCCTGCGGCGCAACCTGGAAGCGTACTTGCTGCTATTCTATCTGGGTGGCACTCGCCGGGCAGGTAGCATCCTGGAGTGCCAGAGTGAGCGAACGGTAGAGTGTAGTGAGCACCTCAAGCACCTGCGACGTCTAGCTCTTGACCTGGCTGGTGCGTTGGGACAGGGTGTAGACGCTGGCCTATTGGGCTCGTACCTGCAATCTGGCTGGGCCGCGAAGCAGCAGCTTGCGCCCGGCATCGGCAACGGGATTGTGCAAGCGGCACTAGACAGGGCCATTACCGCGGGCGCTACGGGTGGCAAATTGTTGGGTGCAGGTGGCACCGGCTTCCTGCTGGTGTGCTGTGCGTTAGAGCGCAAGATAGCGGTGCGGGCCGCGCTCACTGGACTGCGTGAGGTGGCATGGCGTGTTGAGTCGGAAGGAAGCAAGGTTGCTTACAAAGGGTAAAGTATCTTTGGCGATCGAGCATCATCTGGCTGGCGTCTATGCGGCAATCGAGAGCCTGGACATTGCGCTCCTCGACAAACTAGCTCACGTGATCCGTGCAGCCCGTGAGACCGGCGCACACGTCTATCTGGTGGGCAACGGCGGCTCGGCGGCAACAGCAGCGCATGCCGCGGTGGACTTGCTCAAACTCGGCGTACGAGCTTGCTCGCTGGCGGACAGTGGCCCGATCTTGACGATGCTCGTCAATGATTGGCCACCTGCCGAGGTGTTCAGTCGCCAAATCGAAAACCTGGCTGAGTCTGACGACGTGCTGATCGCTATTTCGGCGTCGGGCCAGTCTAAGAACATCCTCAAGGCCGTGCAGGCGGCGCGTGACGTGGGCTGCTATGTCGTCGGACTAGCGGGTAAGGCCGGGCAACCTGTGGCGCAAGTGCCGCTGGTGCAGCAGGCGGACCTGGCCATCCTGGTTGAGTCTAACAGCTATGGCGTCGTGGAAGACGTGCACGCGATTGTGCTGCACGCAGTTGCGGCGGCTATTTACGCCGGGGACGTGGACTAGATAAGGAGACAGATGTGGATACTCTAACCGACATCAAGGAGCTTTCGCACGAAGACTTGCACAGCGCCATTCACAAGGTGCTTAACCCGCCGCGGGACATGAGCATGGCCATGCCGATGATGGCCGAGATGCCATATCGCTGGCTGAAAGCTGTCTACAAGGACCGCGTGATCGTGGAGGTGAATGGTCCTGGCCATGCCTGCCACCTGTACGAGATCCCCTACTCGGTCAACGCCAAGGACGAGGTGACGCTGGGCGAGCCGGTCGAGGTGGAGATGATCTACCAGCCCAAGGCCAGCACGAAAGAGCAGGCAGAGAAGGCAGACGGCCCGCCCATGAAAACGGAGGACGGCACACCGTTTCCCAAGTCAGATTTTGCTTATACACCGAGTGACAAGCCGAGCGAATGGAGGCTCAGGTTGACCGCTACGCCAGGCGGCAGCCCTGATCCGGGTATCGTCGGTGCCGCCGCTGCCGCGTTAGGCCCTGGCTTTCGTGGCCAACGGGTGGACATTCCCGACGCCGATCGGCCCGCCGTCGTCGCTCGTGTGCGGGCCGCTTGGAAAAAGGCGAACCCCGACAAGGACCCGGACGAGATGCCGTCGGGCATTAAAGAGGGCAGGCGCGTTATGGGGCGCATGCGGGAAAAGCTCAAGGCCATGCTGGACGCCATGCTGGATGTGATGAAGTGGGCGAATTACGAGGATGAACATCAGGACGAGGACATGCCAGCCAAGAAGGACCTTCCCGACTTTGGCAGTCATGAGCAGGGCTTCAAGGTCTATCGCGACAAGGCCGGGCTTGCCCGCTGGGTGAGCTGGACGACCAACGGCTTTGCCGACAAAGAGGCTGAGATCTTCACGACCCAAAGCCTGGAAGAAGAGGTGCTGCGGTCAGATAAGGAGTGGCCAGCCGAGAATCGCCAACTCTGGTTTTGGCACGTACCCGGCAGCGACTTCGGTCAGGCCGACTGGCGCGGCGTTGTGGGGCGTATCCTGGTGGAGTCAGGCACGTTCGCCGACACGCCCAGGGGAGAGAAGGCCCTGGCCTATTTCCTGGCCCATCCTGACGAGGATCTAAAGATGAGTCATGGCTACCGCTACAAGTCGGCCGATCGGGCTGACGGCGTGTACGAGTGGCTAGAGATAGTCGAACGTTCGGTGTTACCGGGGGCGGCCGCCGCCAACCCCTGGACGCAATTTTTGGCCAAGGAGGTCAACATGCCGCTGGACGAAACCAAGCGGAAGGCTCTGGAAAGCGTTTTCGGAGCGGACGAGGCGGCCGCCATAATCGCGGCCGCGGAGCAGAAGACGAAGGAGCTCGAGGAAAAGGGCATAGCATTCAAGGAGGGTAGCGAGGGCGCTCCGGCCCAAAAGGTCGCACCGGTCGAGCCGCCCGCGCTGGACGTGAAGGCTCTCGCGGAAGCCTTCGCTAGTAGCCCGCTGATGGTGGAGTTGGCCGCGTCCAACAAGGCCATTGGCGAGCAACTGACCGGCCTTTCGACGGCGCAGAAAGCGACGGACACCAGGATGGCTGCAATGGAAGCCAGGCTGGCCAAGGTCGAGGTCGGCCACAGCGAGGCCGTCAAGGCCGCCGTACTGGACTTGCCGCGCATAGCGTTCTACCGCCCAACGCAGGACGCCAAGACGGTAGTGGATCCGGAATCGGAAGAGGGCAAGAAGCTGCTGGAAGCCAACGCCGGGCCCGTAGACCAGAACCCGAACTACCCACTGAATCGCCCGATCAATCAGGTGCCACGCTAGGCACCAGCCTGACAGACAGCGTGTCTGTGGAGTAGTTAGCTGGTAGGAGCGAGGAGCGAGCCAAATCTAACATAACGGAGGCTCCTCCACATGATCAACCAGCTTGATCCAAGGGTTTTCGCCGACGCCTTCGCCAATGCGCTGATTATGGCCCAAAGCCGTAACACGTTTGGCACTGGCGTCAAGCAGGTCACCCCCGGTACGCCGACGGGCAACCTGATGTACGGCTCGCCCGTACCCGGTGTGACGGCCGGCTTCTTCGGCGTCTGCGGTCTGGACCAGACGCTCATCAACGCCTCGGTAGGCCCTCGGGGCCTAGAGTCGTTGCTGCCCGCGTTCGGCACGGACATCACCAATCCGGAGTTTGCCATCTTGACCGGCTTCGAGCAGGTCGGTGGCCAGAGTGAGCCGAGCGGCGGCTGCTCAGACTGTATCATCGGCGAGTCCGAGGGCTGCATCCTGACGGCTCAGTTCGGCAAGATCTGCCGCGGCACCAAAGAGCTGAGCCTGACGGAGATCAATACTCGCCGCACACCGGGCGAGACGCGTCTGCGCATGATGGGCTCGATCACTGGCCCCGACGGCTCGCCCATTCCTGGCGCTGGTCATGGCACGCTCATCACCAACGAGATCGAGTGGGCCGCTGTCGAGGCTGCAGTGATGATGCAGCGAGTGTTCCAGCAGATGATCTTCCAGGGCAATCCGACGCGCAACGTCGGCCAGGGCTACTGGGAATTCCCGGGGTTCGACATCCTGATCGGCACCGGCAAGGTTGACGCGCACACCAACGTAGCCTGCGCCGCCGCCGACAGCGACATCAAGAACTTCAACTACGGCAATGTGGCCTCGGCATCGGGCCCGGACATCATCGAGGTCGTAGCGATGATGGAGGCGTACCTGTACCACAACGCCAGCCGCATGGGCCTGGACCCGGCGCGCTGGATACTGGCCATGCGGCCGGAACTGTGGTACTCTCTGACCGAGGTCTGGGCTTGCCGCTACATGACCTACCGCTGCAACGTCAACTCCAGTGCGACACCCTTCGTGGACACCGGCGAGACGATCAAGCTGCGTGACAGCATGCGGGCGGGCATGTACCTGATGGTCAATGGCCGGCAACTCGAGGTAGTGTTGGATGACGGCATTTTCGAGAACAACAATGCCAACAACGCTAACCTGCAGCCGGGCCAGTTCGCGTCCGACATCTACTTCATCCCGCTGTCGGCGCACGGAACGCCCGTGACCTACTTCGAGTATCAGGACTTCCGCAAGACGTTGGCCGGCGTGCGGATGGAAAACGAAAGTCTGAACTCGCGGGTATGGATCACGGATAATGGCCGCTTCCTGGTGGACCGCACGTTCACGGGCCGCTGCTTCCACGACAACGTGACCATGAAGCCGCGGCTCATCCTGCGGACTCCGCAGTTGGCGGGCCGGGTACAGAACATCATGTACGCGCCGCTGCAGCACTTCCGCAGCCCGTTTGACACCCAGATCACCGGCGGGACCGACCCGTACTTTGTAAAGGGCGGCACCTCTACGCGGTCGCCTGGCACGCTGTACAGTGAGTGGGACTAGCAGATAGCTAGCCTGGTAGTGGGCGAGGGGAGAATCCTCCCCTCGCCTTTAGAGAAGCGAGTAAAGCATGGTGCAGCAGGTAGTGGCCACCGAGGAGACGCCTCTGCTCTGCAAGGTTTTCTACGACACCGGCAGTGAGCGGCTGGGCGTAGAAGCCGTGCGGGTCAGGAGCAAAGATGACATCGAAGAGACGACTGAGCAGTTCATCGTGCACGGCCTGGACGGCGACGCCATCTGGCCGCGAGCCAAAGTCGTCTTTTACAAGCTGCAGCAGGAGCGAGGAGAAAAGAGGAGGTAACGTGAGCAGATTCATAGTGGTTGAGTATGAAGCTACGCCAACCAGTGGCGGCAGTAACCGCAAGAAGATCGAAATCGCACCGACTGGAGAGCACGTGCGTTACGGCGAGGGCATGGTCTTCGTCGAGGGCCTGCGGGAGCGGGTTATCGTCCCATTGTCCCGTCTGCTGGTGATGACCGTCGAGAAAGAGGCGGTGGCAGGGAGCAACGGTCATGCTTGAGGGATCGACAGAAGGAGCAAGGAGCAGGAGAAGTTGAGCAGATTGAAATGCACTCTACGTTATGTGACTAGACCGGAATCTCATCAGCAAGCCACATGGGAAGCCATGTCGGATAAAGGCATCTCTTGGCAGGTAGACAATGATCTGCTATCAGTGACTACTGGCATGGATAGCTTTGTTGTGCCAATCAAGTTACTGATTAGCATACGCATTGAAAAACAGGCAAGTCAGGAAGGTGCCCTCGATGGCTGACGCTAAGCTGCTGCATCTGAACCCCGGCAACCGGCTTGAAGGCCGCGTGCTGGTCACGGGTGGCACCGGCTCGCTGGGCCAGGCCATCGTGCGCCGGGCCCGGCGTGAGCAGTGGCCGTGCAAGATTACCGTCTTCTCAAGGGACGAGGTGAAGCAGGGCCAGATGAAGACGCGGTATCCGCAGTGCCGGTATGTGCTTGGTGACGTGCGCGACCTGGACGCGCTGCTGCTAGCCTGCCAGGGCCAGGACATAGTGATTCATGCCGGCGCACTCAAGGTTGTGCCCAGCGCGGAAGCCAACGCTCACGAGACCGTCAAGACGAACGTCTGCGGGAGCTGCAACGTAGCCATGGCCACTGTGCGCTGTGGCGTCAAGCAGGTGGTGGGTATCTCGACTGACAAGGCAGCGAAGCCCATCAACTGTTATGGTAAGTCGAAGGCCATCATGGAGTCGGTCTTCCAGCAGGCGAATACCTGGGGCAGCACCCAGTTTCACCTGACACGCTACGGCAACGTGATCGGCTCGCGGGGCTCGATCATCCCGCTGTTTCAGCGGCAGGCCGCGGCTGGCGGACCCCTGACGGTGACCGACCGCCGGATGAATCGCTTCTGGCTGACGCTGCAGGACGCGGTGGATCTAATCCTGTGTGCGCTGGCTACGCCGGCCGGCGTGATCGTCGTGCCGAAGTGTCCGACCATGAAAGTGGACGTGCTGGCTGAGGCAGTGTGGGAGATGACCAGAGATAACCGCCAAGCTACCAGTTTCATGGAAGTCGTCAGAAGAGAGACGGACTGCGCGCCCATCACGGACATCGGCATTCGTCCTGGCGAGAAGCTGGAAGAGCACCTGTTGCACTCGGGGGAAGCGCCGCACGCGGAAGAACTGCCGGACGAGAGCGGGTTCTGGATCTTCCCGCCCACGGCCGGTTCTGGCCATCTGTCAGACGGCTACGAGTACCGGACAGATACGGCAAAGGTGCAACTGAGCATACCGGGTATGCAGGCGGCCATTAGAGAGAGTGAGGAGGAGGAGAATGGTTAACCATAGCAAGTTCCCGTTGTGGCCCAGGGGCCCACTGTCCACTTGTGACCTGAGTGAGATTGATTCAGCATTAGCTGATCGCATTAACGCGATATATGGCAATCGGATTGCCCTGCCTCATACCGAGGCAGAAACCAGAAAACGGTATGGCCACCTTCTTTTGCCAAGAGGCAAAAAAGCCGTGAAAACCAGCCATAAGAGTGAGGAGGAGCGAGCGTGACGATTTGGCAAGCGATGCGGTTAGACAAGGTGGCAGTGGGGCAGGCGGACCCGGTAGACCCAGAGGACGCCAAGCGCGACTTTTGCTGCCAGGCTAGCGGTAAGCGAATGGCCTATGCCCAATCTCACCCGGCCAACAATCTGGTTGCCACCCTGCGCGGCAGCAAGGATGGCAGTAAAGACGTAGTAACTTGGCAATGCTGCATCTTCGACTTGGAGGTGCCTGGCGCTCTTTTGCAAGAGAGCTTCCGTGTACTCCGCCCCGGTGGCCGTCTTGAGTGCTGCTTCCTGCCGACAGCGGAGGGCCGTGGCGTGCGAGTTGAGTGGCTGTATCACTGGCTCGCGGACCTGGACAGCTTCGGTTTGCACCAGTGGCCAGATGGTCGGGTAACGGTGTGGGCTGTGAATACACCAGCACCACAAGAGCGCGTGGGGCCGTGGCGATGACTGACGCCTGGCCGCAAGTCTCCGTTCTGCTTATCACCTACAAGCGGCAGGAGTTGGCGCTGCGTACGCTCCGGGGAGTAGTCAGGCTGTTGGAGTACCCTGGCGCGCTGCACTATCACATCGCTGACGACGGCTCCGGTGGCCAGCATATCGAACGCTTGGTGGCCGCTGCCTGGCAGGACCCACGCACCTCGGAGGTGACCTGGACTGATACCATGCGCGCCGGCGTCGGCCGCAGCATGAACCTGGGGCAAGCAGAGTGCTGGCAACGGTCGGACTTTGTGCTGTGGCTGGAAGACGACTGGGAGTTGCAACGTCCGTTCGACCTGTCGCCTTGTGTGCGTTTCCTGCGCGATAACGAGCACGTTGGCATGGCTCGCCTGGGCTACCTGCAGATTGGCATGGCAGGCATGCTGATCCCGGATACTTTGCCGGGCACGTCGAATATGTGGTGGCTACTGGACAAGCAGCGCAGCCATGACGGTTACGTCTTCACAGGACACGCCAGCTTGCGTCACCACCGCTTTCGCAATGCCTATGGGCTTTACGTCGAGGGCTTATGTCCGGGGGACACGGAGGGCGAGTTCGCTGCGCGGTTCAATCGCCAGGATGGCCCGGCCGTCGTGTGGCCTGGCTGGATTGGCCAGTGGGGGCCTTTCGGCCACATCGGTGGCGCCAGTCTGGGCGGCCTCATGCCCGGCCAGGATTGGCAAGAGCAGGAGACACGCCAGACCAGTACGGCCGGTATTGGCCTGGTGCCAGAAGAGAGAGCAGGAGAATAGGAGAATGGCCAAACGAACCATAGAGCCTCGCCAGTGGGCGCAGCCGCCACGCCAGTACCTGGGTAGCCCACCCGGCGACTTGCTGCTGCCCGAAGAGGTGGCCCGCTGGCTGAACGGCCTGGGAGCCTTCGATGCCGACAACACCCGTCACTGTCTAGCCCTGTTAGCCCTGTTTGGCATACCGGAGAGCTATCTGGACGTGGGATCGGGCACGGGCGTCTATGTCAACACAGCGCGTAAACTGGGTGTGGACGCCTGGGGCGTGGACCTGCTGCCGCGGCCGGACGCGCACCTGCTGGTGCGTGACCTGCGGCAGTCGCTGGACCTGGGACGAGAGTTCACTGTTGTGACCTGTCTGGAGGTAGCAGAGCACCTGCCGCCCAGCAGCGCCGCTTCTCTCTGTGCTACGCTGGCTCGGCATGTCCAGTTGGGTGGCGTGCTCGTCTTCACTGCCGCGCTGCCCGGCCAGCAAGGCGATGGGCACCTGACTTGTCAGCCACCGGTGTACTGGCGGTGGCTACTGAGCAATGAGGGCTTGAGTTACCACTACGGCCTGACGCTGCAGTTGGCGGTCCTGTGGACGCACATGCACACGCCACATGGCTACCTGGCCGCTGACCTGCAAGTGTTCAGCAAAGGCACGCCCACGCTGCCCAGTGGGGCGGGAGTATGAAAACGTTTCCGGATGCATGCATGGAACCAACGCGGCCGGGCGGTCCATTGGGGCCTGATACCTGGCGGCAGATAGGGGGGCTATGGCCTACCGGTGTGCCAGTAGCACAGTCGTGGCTTGAAATTGGTGCTGTGCTGATGACTGTGCAGCAGCACCAAGTGGTACGCGTGCTGGAGATCGGCACGCACCGCGGCGGATTGGCCAGTCTGCTGGCTGCACGGACCCTGTTCTCCTGGACGCCGTTCGAGGCGCTGACGGTGGAGATCAACGCGGCCCTACTTGCCCCCAAGACCCGCGTCGATCTGGCCAGTACCACCGGCTTGGCGTTACGTTTGCAGGACTGCTTTGGTGATGCCTTCCTGGCAGAGGCCCGCGAGTTCGTTGCCCGGCCTGGCCTGACGCTAGTCTACTGTGACGGTGGCGACAAGCCGCGAGAGGTGCTGACGTTTGCGCCGCTGCTCAAGCCCGGCGACCTGATTGCCGCGCACGACTACGCACCGGGCAAGCCTGGGCACGGGCCGGGTGCGGAGATTACAGACGCTGATCTGGTCGGGCTGGGCCCGGACTTCCAGCGTCTTCAGCCCTGGTGGTTGGAGAGCTGTAGCATCTGCCTGCTGACCAGGCAATAGAGGAGCGAGAAGGTTGAAGAAGGTCTGGATCGTCCCGCAATTCAAGCAGCCGGACGTAGGGGATGGTGGAATTCGGAGAGTTTCTGAGGCCCAAACGAAGCACCTGCCCGCCTACGGCTGGGAAGTCACCGAAGACCCCTACGGGGCCGACGTGCTCAACTGCCATGCTGGCAACTATGCCGACCTGCACATTAACAAGCCGTGGGTGGCATCCTCGCACGGCCTCTACTGGACAGCGGAAATGGAGTTTGGCGACTGGGCTCGCCCTGCCAATGCGCATGTGCTCGTCAACCTGCGGCGGGCCGACCTGTTGACAGCGCCGAGCGAGTGGGTAGCCGCGTCCATGCGCCGCGGGTTGTGCTCGCCCGTCACGGTGATCGGCCACGGAATCGACCCTGACGAGTGGGAGCCCGGCGAGAACCAGGGTTACGTCCTGTGGAACAAGGCACGGGCTGACGTGGTGTGCGACCCCCGCGAAATGAACCAGTTGGCGGCCATGGAGCCGGGCGTCAGGTTCGTCTCGACGTTTGGCGAGCCCCGCAACAACGTCGAGATCACTGGCCAGATGTCGTACCCGCGCATGCAGGAGTTTGTGAGAAATGCCGGCATCTACCTGTGCCTGGCCCGTGAGACCTTCGGCATTGGCACCCTGGAAGCAATGGCCGCCGCCGTCCCCGTCTTGGGCTGGGCGCACGGCGGGCAGCTCGACATCATGCGGCACGGAGAGCATGGCTGGCTAGCCAAGCCGGGCGACTATGAGTCACTGAGGCAGGGCTTGCGTTATTGCATTGACAACCGCGCTGAACTAGGCGCCGCGGCCAGGGCGCACGTGCTGGAGCACTACAAGTGGGCGGACGTGATCGGCCAGTACGCTGCGGTGTACGAGCGGGCGCTGAGCGAGTGGGAGACGCAACGCCGCCAGCCGCGCACTTCGGTCGTCGTCACCTGCTACAACCTGGCACAGTACCTGCCGGAGTGCTTGGACTCGATCCTGGCACAGCAGGACGCCGACTGGGAGTGCCTTATCGTAGACGACTGCTCGCCCGATGACACGGCTGAGGTGGCGCAGCGGTACGCGGCACGGGACCCGCGTATCCGTTATGTGCGTACGCCGAGCAACTTGTACCTGGCCGGCGCCCGCAACTACGGCATTCGAGCCAGCACGGGCCGCTACATCCTGCCGCTGGACGCCGACGATATGCTGACGCCTACCGCGCTGCAGACGCTGGCCGACGGACTGGACAAAGACCGCCGGGTAGACATCGCCTACGGCCACATGGAGTACTTTCAGGATGCGCCGCCCGAGCGGCGGGCGATGCAGCGCGGCGGCTGGCCTGAAGCGTTCCGCATGGAACGCCAGATGCGGCAGTTCAACCAATTGCCGTACTGCTCTCTGTACAGGCGCCGCGTGTGGGAGCGAGTGGGCGGCTACCGCGAGCACATCCGTACAGCGGAGGACGCCGACTTCTGGTGCCGTGTCACCTCCTACGGCTTCCGGCCCGCCAAAGTCACAGAGGCACCCTACCTGGTTAAGCGGGAGCGCCAGGACTCGATGGGCCGTGTTGAGCCCGTCTCGCGGGACTGGACAGAGTGGTTTCCCTGGGCACGAGACAAGCTTGTTGCGCCCTACGGTGCGCTGGCGCCCTCGACTGAACGGGCGGACCGCTTCAGCTACCTGGTGCGCTCGCACGCCAATCCTGTCGTTTCGGTGGTGATCCCGGTAGGCCCCGGCCATGAGCAGCGGGTAATCAAGGCCCTTGACTCGGTAGTGGCGCAGACAGAGCCCGACTGGGAGGTCGTCGTAGTGGACGACACAGGCGGCGGGCTGACGCTGTCGGGCTTCCCGTTTGCCAAAGTCGTCAAGACGGCGCAAGCGGCCAGCGGCGCTGGAGCGGCCCGCAACGCGGGTGTTGTCGCCAGCAAGGGGCAGTTTCTGGTGTTTCTGGACGCCGACGACTGGCTACACCCGGAGTTCCTACGAAGGACGCTTTCCGTTTGGCGACAGGGGCAGTCCGATCGGCGAGAGGTCAAGGAGTACGTCTTCACCGACTTTATGAAGCGCGAAGGCGACAAAAGGGTCCGCCATCATTGTCCGGATATCGACGGTGAGGACAACTTGCGGCATTCTCACCACCCGGTAACGACGCTGCTACCGCGGGACGCCTGGCTGTTGGTGGGCGGTTTCGACGAAAGCATGCCTGGCTGGGAAGACTGGGACTTTTACATTGCCGTTTGCGCCGCGGGCTGGTGCCCCGTGCACTTGGCGGAGCCACTTGTTCAGTATGACATGTGGAGTGGCGAGCGGCGGGACACTTCCCTTGTCAATCACTTCGAGCAACTAAAACAACACATTCTCACCAAGTGGGCCGACTATCACTCAGGAGCAAAGAAGATGGCTTGTGGCGCGTGCAACAAGAAGACGCGGGCGGCAACTGTGCCAGCGCCGACGACGGACCAGGTGCAGGCCAGCGCACCGGCGAACGGGAACGGCGCTGTCTCCGCCGAGTTTGTCGAGAGCCTGGTGATGGTGGAGTACCTGAGCCTGAACCGTGGCGCCCACCACATCTACGGCCCGGCTACACATACGTTCTATGGGCGGAGAGGCGGTGGCGACCGCTTCATGGTTCATCCGGCCGACCTGGCAGCGGCGCCCAACTGGTTTCGGCGGGCTTGACGTGCCTGACCTGTTCCTGTTCTTGCTGGGCGTGCTGTCCGTCTACCGGCTCTCTGTCCTGCTCGCAGTGGACGACGGCCCCAGCGATTGGTGTGTGGCCCTTCGTACCTGGCTGGGCGCCTACGAGTATCGGGAGGACCCGACGCCGCGGTTGCCGGGCACGTCTGCACAGTGGCGAGCACGGAGCAATCTAGGGCGGGCTGTGTCCTGCCCCCGTTGTCTGAGCATGTGGGTGGCGATTCCGGTGGCCTTGCTCCTTTTCTGGCACACCGGTTTAGCAATACTGGTTGTCTGGCTCGCCCTGTCGGGGGGCGCAATCTGGCTTTGGGAGGTAACGGACCGTGACTGAGTCAATTCAGGGTGGGCCAATCACCAAGATTCTACATTACTGGTGGGACAATGTGCGGGGCGAGGCACGGCGCGTTTGTCAGAGTGAGCCGCTGCCTGTCCAGTTGCAGGCGGGGGGAGTGGCGCAGGCGGTGGAGTCTGAACCAATTCTAGGCGCCGCGGCTGATGTGCATGCGCCTGCTGCTAACACTGCCGCTGTTGTTACGTATGCTGCTGATGCCACACCCAGGAGTCACATCATTACCGGGATTGCCTGGAGCTATTATGGCGGCATCCCCGTAGGGGGCAATTTACAAGTCACAGATGGTGCAACCGTGATCTTCAACATAGACATTCACGAAGAAGGGCCGGGCGCTATCGAGTTCCCCCGGCCAAAGAAGGGTGCTAACAACACCGCTATGGCCATCACCCTAGCTGCGGGGGGCGCGGGAGTGACCGGCAAATTGTCCATTCTGAACCATGAGGCGGTGTAGCAATGGGCGGGCTAATATTAGATCCCAGGCGCGGCCGTCTCCTCAAGACCGGACAGACCACCCAGTACTCCTCTGAGCTCGACGACGGCTACTACGAGAAGGGCCTGGCCAAAAGCTATACGGTACTGAGCACCGGCCAGTACAGCGGCACCGCCAACGTAGACCTCGCCCACTACACCGGCGCCGCCGGCGCCATCGCCTTCGACAATGTGGCGAAGACAATCACGGATACGGGCAACGGCCTGGCCATCTTCAAGACCGGCGACATCATCTTGACGGATGCACCCAACAACCCAGGCCCGTTCACCGTCACTACGGGCAACGTGGCCGGCACCATTACCTGCACCGGCGCCACCTTCGTCACCGAGACCCCCGCCGACGCCATTACCATCGCCAAGCGGGAAGCGAAGTCCAACAACTGCGTGCTCGACAACAACACGGGGCTTATGTGGTCCCGCTACGTCAGCAGCCTGATGGGCTCGGCCTCCGACGGCAAGATGCCGTGGACCGGCCAGCTCTACGACATCTTCGCCTACGCCGCGGCGGCCAACGCGGCCAGCCTGGCGGGGTACACGGACTGGCGGGTGCCCAACTGGACCGAGCTAAACTCACTCTATCTTAATGAGTCGCCCACATTGGCATTTGACGCGGTAGCGTTTCCGGCAGCCAGTATAGATTTATGGTCTTCATCCACACGTGTCAATGGAGCACAGGGTCTAACATCGATAAATGACCTGGCGGCCGCAACGACTACCGGGAAATACTGCATCCTCGTCAGGGGAGGATAACCAATGCCCACCCTATCCGGCCTCACAATCCAGCAGCTCAGGGCCGCCACCGTCACGGAGATACGCACGGCCATGAAGGCCCGGCTCGACCAGCTCACCAAACGACAGCTCATCCGGCTTGACCTGTGGGTGGCCTCCTGGGACCAGGATGCCCTGGTTACGCTACCCGACCAGACGCGCGACACCTACCACCCTGACCGCCAGATAGCCTCACGGACCGAGGTCACACGGGACGTGTTGGGGGCCAAGACCGGCAGCCGGCGCGTAGAGTGGACCTATTTCCCGAGTGGGTGCGTCCAGGACATTTTGATAACTGAGCTTGACGCGGCGGACGAGGTCGCATCCCGTCAGCGTATTCACCACTTTGAGGACGGCCGCCAGCCGGAGGTGGTGTAGTGTGCAAGGTCAATTTGGTATTCGCGGTAAGACTCGTTTTCGTATCATTCGCGCCCGCCCGCCGTGGTGGCGACGACTACTCAAACAAATCTGGAGGTGGCTAACATGGTAGCAGAGTTGATGGCAACCCGTCCGCGACTGGAAATTGTTCGGAAGGACGTCTGGGTGCCAGATGGCCTCAAGCAGCGCATCCGGGAGTTCTCACCCCGGACAGAGCTGGGCAAGATCATCAAAGAATGCCTGCACGTCCTACCGGCCGAGCTGGCCGGCGACCTCCTGGAGCGCATTACGCAATGCATGATCCTGGAGTCCACGTTGGCGATCGTGGTATTCCGCCATCCGGATTCGCCACACCGACACGGTGGGCCTCTAGTAGAGGACCACGGCATTGTCTCCCGCCGCAAAGTCACAACGCAGGGCGTGACCGCCTTGTGTGTTGCCTGGGGCAGCGCTGCATTCAACATGATCTACATGGGCATGGGCACGGCCAGCGGTGTTGAGGCCAACACCGATACGGTGGCCAGCTTCGTGGAGATTGCCGCGGCCAACTATGCGGGCGGCGTCAGGCCGACTTGCACGCATGTCGAGTCAACCAACACCGTGCCGCTGGTCGCCACGCACACGCAGACGACGGCAGGCAATACCATCGAGGAGCACGGCATCATGGACTCGGCAACGCAGGAGGCGGGCAACCTGTGGGACAGGTCACTCACCGGCACGATTGTGCTGGCCGTGGCTGACGGGATCTTAGGCACGTACACATTAACTGCCTCGGCAGAAGCGTGACTGTTAGCATGCCTCATCTGCATTGGATTGTGTGGGCCGCGCAAGACAAGCAGCGCGGCCCAACGGGCGATAACTATATCGGGATCACGTATGTGGACGTGCTAGCGGAGAGCATGGAGGAAGCGGTGAAGCGGGCAAAGAAGCTCGTGCCCGGACGTAATCACTACTGGCTGAACAACTGCGTTGAGCACCACGACGACCACGGCCAGGAAGGGCGCTAGGTCATGGCCATTGCCGCAGGCGTGATTGTCGGCTGGCCCGGCACTGTCGCGACCATTCCGGCAAACTGGTCACGTGTCGCCGCGCTTGACAGCAAGCATGTACGCGGTAGCGCGAACGGCGTTGACCCCGGCGGCACCGGCGGCAGCAACACGCACAACCATACGACGCAGAGTCACACGCACACCGAGACGAGCGCCCACACGCACACCGTAAACAACTCGCCGGCCGCGGCCACGACGGTGGGGACGGACGCCAACACTCAGGGCGCGCCCAATGCTCACACTCATAGCAGCAACGCTGCTACCGGCGCCCCATCGGGCGCCATCAGCTCCGCTACGCCCAGCACCTCGACGGACAATAATGAGCCGTCTTATTACGAGGTGATCTGGATCGAGAGCAACGGTAGCCCGACAGGCCTACCTGCTAACTGCGTGGCTTACTGGAATACGTCCTCTGCCCCTTCGGGTTGGGGCTTCTGCGATGGCACGGCTGGAACGGTGGACACCCGTAGCATGTACCTCAAGGGCACTGCCGTGGGGGTGGGCGGCGGCGGCACCGGCGGCGCCACCACGCACCTGCACAACATCGCGGCCCACAACCACGGGGACTGGGCGCACACGCACGCTGCCAGTACCTCGGCTGCGGCCAGTGGCAGCGGCACCGGCGGCACTGGCTCCGGTGCTGGCCGTACTCCTAGTGGTGTAAGCCACACGCACGCCTTGACGCACGCGAGTGCTACGGCGACCATCGCGGTCAGCACAAACAGCAACTCAGGCACATCGGCCAATGACCCGCCGTACGTCAACCTGGCCGTCATTCGTAATACGTCAGGCGCAGATAGCATCCCCGCCGGCGCCATCTGTTTGTGGGTAGGTACACTGGCGTCGATTCCGTCTGGCTGGGCGCTTTGCAATGGAGCTGGGGGCACACCGGACATGCGGACCCTTTATGCCAAGTGCCCCAGCACCATCGGCGGCGTGGGCGGCTCCGGCGGCTCGCTCCCAAGCAGTCATACGTCGGCCAGCCATGACCACACAGTGGCCAGCCATAGCCACACCATCTCTATTGACAACCCTGGAGTCGCCGCCCATGCAGGCACGGCCAATACACCAGCCGTCAGCACGCACACGCACACAGGCTGGAGCGGCAATGCTCAAACGTCGAGCTGGGTCTCGACGGCCGTCACGATAGACAACAACACGAGTGTACAGCCGGCATACTACGATGTCGCCTACGTCCAGAAGACGACCAACGTCACAAATGTTAATGTGGCCGGCACCATGGCTTCAGCGGGCACGCGTGTCGAGCGTTCTAATAAGGTCAGGGTGGGCGCCCTAGCTACCAGTGGAGTACGGGTTGAACAAGTCAACAAGGCTCGGGCGGGGGTGCTGGCCTCAGCGGGTACGCGTGTCGAACGTCCTAACAAGCTCCGTGCAGGAACGTTGGCCAGCTCAGGCATACACGTCGAGCTAGCCAACAAGGTACGTGCTGGCACACTTGCCTCCAGTGGCATAAGGGTCGAGCGGGTCAACAAGGTCCGGGCAGGCACGCTCGCCTCGGCGGGCGTTCTGGCTACAGTGCGCATAGTGTTTCTGGTAGTCGCGGGG
>Ga0209641_10000515_pt1 | contig 35619 bp, 26 predicted proteins | sample RifCSP16_1_FD_184022 | JGI IMG/M metagenome (GOLD analysis project Ga0209641, IMG submission 184022) | Soil microbial communities from Rifle, Colorado - Rifle CSP2_sed 16_1 (SPAdes) (version 2) | ecosystem: Environmental > Terrestrial > Deep subsurface > Rock core/Sediment | place: Rifle... | reverse complement strand
AGGCATGGGGGTAAATTTTAGTGAACAAAGTTACGAATTATAAATTCTTTGTCTTCAGCCATTTTACTTTTTACATTTCTTTTTCTACCCAATCACCATTTAGCTTCATCAACGATATCAACTCATCAACAGCCGTATCAGCCGGAATATTTTTTTTCACCACTTCTTTCCCTTTATAGAGTGTTATTTTTCCAACTCCAGTTCCCACATAGCCGTAATCTGCGTCTGCCATTTCTCCGGGACCATTCACAATGCAGCCCATAATTCCAATTTTAACTCCTTTGAGGTGAGAAGTGCGTGCGCGGATTTTTTCTGTGGTTTCCTGTAAGTCAAAAAGTGTTCTTCCGCAGGATGGACAGGAAATATATTCTGTCTTGGAAATTCTTGTTCTTGTCGCCTGAAGAATTCCGAAAGCAGTAGCATTTACAATTTGCGGAGAAATGCAATTTTTTTGTTTAATCCAGATCCCATCTCCGAAACCGTCAAGCAACAATCCTCCGAAATCAGTTGATGAATAGAGTTGAAATTTGTCCTCTGACAAATCTTTATAGTTGCGTTTGATGATGACAGGAATTTTTGAATCCGCGAGTTCAACAAACATTCTGCGCTGTTCAGCCATTCCGTGTTCGTTCATCGTATCAAAAATCAAAACAACAGTGGAATCCAGATTCTGCATTTTGAAATCATGATTCATCAGCGTATCAATATCCACAACAATAAAATTTAGTTCGGAAGATTTATACTCAGCAGAAAAATATTCGCTCCCACAAAAGAGGGGATAAGCACGGGTTTTGCTTTTCAGCTTTGCGAAAACTTGAGAATTATAAATCAAACCAAGCGTTCCGGGAATTTCAAAATCAATTTCATTATCTCCCAGATAAATATAGTCGCATGCCTGGTCGGTGAGATTCCATTTATCCAGCGGAACAGAATAATTATATCCTACAGAAAAAAGATTAGCAGGAGTAACTCCCCTCTCCTCCGGAGAGGTGCTGGGGGTGAGGCTAAAATCAGCAATTACACGGGGAACATTGTGTCCGCCAATATTGCCGACTTGTTTAGTTTCTCTTCTTGAATATTCAAATGGATTATACTTGAGACTTGAGACACTTGGAATTTCTTTATGGCTTTTTCTATTTGAATATCGTTCTGCTAAATTTTTTGCTACGGGAATTTCAAGCTCAGGTTCTTCGGTGAGCGAAACACGAATCGTATCTCCCAATCCGTCTTCCATCAAAGTCCCAATTCCCACCGCGGATTTTATTCTGCCATCTTCCCCATCGCCAGCCTCAGTCACACCCAGATGAAGAGGGTAATTTCTTCCGCTCTCCATCATTTTATGAACCAGCAAACGATACGCCTGCACCATCACTTGCGTGTTGCTGGCTTTCATCGAAATAATAATTTCGAAATATTTTTCTTCTTCGCAAATGCGTAAAAATTCCATCGCACTTTCCACCATTCCCAGCGGTGTATCGCCATAACGCGAAAGAATTCTGTCTGACAGAGAACCATGATTGGTTCCGATTCTCATGGCAGTTCCATTCTCTTTGCAGATTTTTACCAGCGGAGTAAATCGCTCGCGGATTCTTTCTAACTCTTCATCGTAACTTTTATCGGTGTACTCAATGTGCAAAAACTTTTTTCGGTCGGCATAATTTCCGGGATTCACGCGGACTTTTTCTACAATTCTTGCTGCGTATTCTGCGGCATTGGGAGTGAAGTGTATATCAGCACAAATAGGAGTTTTGTATCCACGTTTTCTTAATTCATTTTTTATGTTCTCTAAATTTTTTGCTTCATTCAAACTAGGCGCAGTGATTCGCACCAATTCACAGCCCGTTTCAATCATTCGAATGGATTGCTCAACAGTAGCAATCGTATTCATCGTATCAGTCGTGGTCATAGACTGAATACGAATGGGATTGCTTCCGCCAATTCCTAAATCGCCAACTTTTACTTCACGGGTTTTGAAACGGGAGTATTCTGTAAGCGAATTACAATAAACAAATGAAGGAATAATAAGAGAAGACATCTTGAAATAATAAATCAAGACAAATTTAACGAAAAATCATAAGGGAAATTTTAAACAGAAGAGAAAGAAGAAAATTAATCTGCTTTAATAAATTTTGATACAACCCTCTGTTTATCTGGAAGGAGAATGTCGAGGAAATAAATTCCGCTGTTTAATTCAGAAGTCTTGATTTTAATTCGGTTTTTATTTTCTATCGAAGGAGTAGTCACATTTATTATTTTGCCCGATACATCTTTAATAAATATCTTCATAGGAAGAATATTTTTTAAATACTCAATAGTTATTAAATCTTTTGAAATGGTTGGATAAATACTGAAAGAAGATATGGATATTGTTTCATTAATACTAGACTGGATTTTCAAATAGATTGGACTCCGTAGTGAATCCACTGGCACAATCCCATTCCCTGATGACCACACTACGACAATACCATTTCCCCCAAGAAAACCATTCGATATATCAAAAAGAATTGGAGAAACAATCTGAATTGTATCGTTTTGATTCATAAAATTTACCTGAACTGAATCAAGTTGTATTACGGGTGTAAAATTAAGAGTGTCAGTTGTGTAATAAATAAAAAGAGGACCTGAATACGGAGTTGTGCCTAAGTATTTTACAGTTGTTTTAGCACTATCTGTACTCATAAAAATAGAAGTATCTGGCAGAAACCTTATGGTGCTTAACAATGCATTCTGTGCATGCACGGAAGCAAATACTGAAAAAATAATTCCGTAAATGAAGAATTTGACAAATAATTTCATTGTTGTATGATTATATAAAACAAAGATATCACAAAGAGGACATATTAATCTCTCTAAATACAAATTTTCTTGCCCGTTCAAAATTCCTATATTTGTTCTCCATTATGGATACCCTGAATCAAATCATACTTAACCTCAACAAAGAAGATCTGCGTTTTTATAAGTTGTTCAGCACAAGACATGATATGGGCGATGGGCGAAAGGATTTGGTATTGCTCGATTATATCCGTGATTCGGAAGAACAGTATGACGACAAAGAAATTTTCAAAAAGCTATATGGAAACAGAGATAAGAACGCTCTTTATTCACTCAAGAATCGTTTGATTCACGATGTAGCGCGCTCGCTCACCGTTCAGTATTGCTATAAAGATGAAATCCTTTATACCTATCACTTGCTTTTTCTGGTGCGATTGTTTTTTATGCGAAGCCAGTTTACAATTGCAAAGCATTTTCTGAATAAAGCAGAGAAAGAGGCAAAGCGTATTGAAAATTATGAACTGCTGGATATTATTTATAGCGAGTATATAAAGTTGTCGCATGAGCTTTTAGATATTAACCCCGAAAAATATATCCATAAAAGAGAGGAAGCAAGGAAAATTTCCGAAAGCATTCTGGAGGTAGATAATATTCTGGCAGTGGTTTATTACAGATTGAAGACTTCGCAGAATTTTTTGGAGAAAGAAAATCCCATCCTCAAACTTCTGGAGAAAACAGTAAATACCTTTTCGAAAAATAAAAATGTAAAGCGAAGCCCCAAACTCAGATTCAGGATTTATTCTGCCGTTACGCAGATTCTTCTCCAGCGCCATGAGTACGAGGCTCTGGAAAAATATTTATTGAATACATACAAAGAATTTCTGAAAGACAAACTTTTCCAGAAAGACAATCATAATACGAAATTGCAGATACTCCATTATCTGGTCAATGCTTCATTCAAGAATAAAAAATACGAGCTGTCGCTGGAACATGCAGAAGAGATGCGTGATGCGATGAAGGAATACAATAAGTTGCTCTACGATAAATTTCTTTTCTTCTATTACAATTCGCTTGTCATTAATTATTCTTTACTGAATAAGGATAAAGCCATTTCTATTCTTGATGAATTAATTTCCAAACGGACATTAAAGAGTCAGCCGTTTTATGAATTATTCGTTTACCTGAACCTTGCCATCCTTTGGTTTGAGAAAAGAGAGTTTCATAATTCCATTCGAAGTTTAAATAAACTCTACGTTCATCCTGAATTCAAAAACGCAGACGTAGCGCTTCGTTTCAAGATTGCTGTTGCCGAACTTATTATTCGCTACGAACTTCTGGATTTTGATTTTCTCGAAACACGCATCAAGCAGGTAAAAAAACAGTTTAAAGAAATGCTATACCACCCTGAACAGGAACGCGAAAGAGAATTTTTGTCTATCCTCAACAGAATGATTGTTGTGCCAGAACTTACAAGAGACAAGAAATTATTGTCCCGCATTCAAAAATTCTCTTCCTTAAAAATACTTTTGGACGATACAGAAGTAATCAATTACAGCACTTGGCTCAAGGGTAAAATTCAAAAAAACAAAAATATCTGAACGGGCAAGAAGTTCAGCTTTTTGCACTTCTATCTTCCGCTCTTTCTCTTCATCTTTGTATTATAAAAGCCATGAAAGGCAAATACAAACAATAACTAAAAAATCAAAAATGAAAAACAAATTACTCTTAAGCTCATTGGCGCTAATAGGAGTGCAAATGATGAACGAACGCGTTTATGCTCAAACGAGTGTGAACATTCAACAATTTTCCGATTCATTGCAGAGCAGTTATTGTCCACCTCCGGTAAATGCCTGGATTTATATGTACGGACAAGCCACTGGGTATGTAAATAATTCGCCAATGAATGTGCAGATTGATTTTGGAGATGGTTTTACATATTCAAACACTGTTCTGCTGTCAGGAGGATGGTTTTCGGATTACCCTACTCATACTTATAATTTCTCAGGAATTTATTTACTAAGATGTATTGTTGAGGGACCCGATGCAAATGCTGACACCGCATATTATTCCATTGTTATTGGAGATACTTGTGGAAACATTTCTGGAAAAACATATAACGATATGAATGCCGACTGCCTGTTTAATGCTGGAGATGTCATCATTTCTTATGCACCGGTTGAATTAATTTACAATAGCCAAAATATAGGATGGACATCTTCCGATGTGAACGGAGATTATTTTTTCAGTGCCCCTACAGGGAATACGTATGAAGTGAAAATTGGAAACCAGATTTCAAATTACGGCTACGCGATTACTTGCCCCATATCTGGTCAATATTCTGTTCCCTCTCTTCCTTCATCAGGAAATGATTTCGGACTGACTTGTCTGAATGGTTTTGATTTGCAGGCACATTTGTGGAGTCAGCGATACAGACCGGGATTTATTTCTTACATATATCCGGCAGTGTCCAACGCGTTCTGTATGCCCGTGAGCGGACAGGCAAAACTTGTGATTGACGATTTTCGCCTGACGTATGTTGCATCGCAAAATCCACCCAATCAAATCAGCGGTGACACGCTCATCTGGAATTTTTCTAACCTTAGCAATACTAACTATTGGAACTGGTGGTATAATTCTTTTGGATATGTTCAGGTTCTTACGGATGTTAATGCTGTAATTGGAGATTCAATATGTGTAACACTTATTGTTGAGCCGATTAGCGGAGATGTAAATCCAGCGAACAATACAATTGTCTTTTGCAATGAGACAAGCAATTCGTTAGACCCGAATGTGAAAGGTGTTTCCCCTGTGGGAGAAGGTCCAGGCGGAAATGTTCCGCCTAACACGGAATTCACTTACAACATACAATTCCAGAATACGGGTACAGATACCGCTTACAACATTTTTATTCTTGATACACTAGAAGCGGATTTGAACATGAACACATTCACACCGATAGCAAGCAGCCATGCCATGCAGACGGATATTCTTCCCGGGAATATTGCTCGATTTACTTTCAGCAACATCATGTTGGTTGACAGTTTTATGAATGAATCCCTGAGCCACGGATGGGTTTCATATAAAATTTCCGCAAAGTTGGGACTCAGCAACGGAACACAAATCTCCAACACTGCTGGAATTTATTTTGACTTCAATCCTCCTGTGATTACAAACACTACCATCAATACAATTAACATATTACTTGGCATGAATGAAAACGGACACGTGCAATCAAATGTTGTGGTGTATCCAAATCCTGCAAACACAAATGTTTTGGTAACACTCAATGAAAAACAAACAGGAGCAGATGTGATGCTTGTTAATGCTTTGGGACAAACAGTATTGAAAGAAAAAGCAAAACAAAAAGAAGTTAATCTTGATGTCAGAAATCTTTTACCGGGAATTTATAATCTAATAGTGAATGATGAAAGACAAAATACTTCAGCAAAACTTGTACTAATAAAATAGGGTTAACCGCTTATTCTCATGAAAGAAGGGCTGAGGAATTTTCTTCAGCCCTTCTCATTTTATGTAACGTTTCATATACGCATCTGCACCTACTACTCCAAGAATAATTACAGCGCCTACGTAAAATGTAGGAGACATATGTTCGGTATCGCTGAAAATGAAAAAGGCGAAAAGGATTCCATAAATGGTTTCAAGATTTAATGTGAGAGACATGGTGTAGGGGCTTACGTTTTTCAGAATCGCCACGCCAATGATGAACGGAATAGTAGTGCAGAATACTGCGAATACAATCATATAAAACCAATCCGCTGAACTGATGTTGAAAAACGTTGCTGTTTCTGGCTCCAGAACAAAAAGAAAAATGGAAATGCTTGCCCAGCAACCTATCATTTCGTAAACAGAAATCATTTCTGCCTTGAGTCCTCTTCGACTCATAATGCTGTTCACCACCGCCATGAACGAGGAGGTGAGCGCAGCGCCAATGCCGAGCATAATTCCCCAGAAATATTTTGTCTCCACATTAAAAATCATCATCAGTGCGCCAATCACAATCAGCCCGAAAAGAATTTCGTAGAATAAAACTTTTCGCTTATAGAAAATCGGCTCTATCAGCGAAGTGAAAAGAGTTCCTGTGGAAAAACACGCAAGCGTAACGGATACGTTGCTTGCTTTTACTGCTCCGTAAAAACAAATCCAGTGCACACCCACCAACAATCCGATTGCAAGTAATTGTAAAATAGTTTTTCCGGAAGGAATCAGAGAAACGTTTTTATATAGCGCATAACCCAGAATTCCAGCAAACGCAATGATGACGCGGACCCAGATCATCTGCAGTGTAGGAAGCGTGATGATTTTCCCAAGCACTGCCGTCCATCCCCACAAAAAAACAATCAGGTGAAGAAGAAGAAGGCTGCGGGTGCTCTGTGTCACAAAAAATATTTAGGCATCAAAGATATTCGTATTCATTCAGGCGAATATCTATTAATAATTAACGATGAATTTGTTTCTCCTGTACTACCTCTGCAAACGGGCGGTTTTCGATCTTGCTATCCAGCCATGAAATAATGTCAAAGAATTTATATATATGAGTGTCTTTTGTGTGCGACAGAAACTCTCTGAATTTTCTAAATTCAATTATAGTTTCCTTTTCAGAATTTATTTTGATTAATTTTCTACAAAGCGAAATAATATACTTCTCCATATTATTAATCTTTTCTTTCTTTTTCAGAAACCGGTAAAATGCCTGAAGTGAATAAGGGAGAACATCATAGTTCTTTAATTCGTAATGCGCAATTAATGTCAGCAGATAGTATCCGTATTGAAGTTCGGGATGGCTTGAAAGATCGTATTCTGTTTTCAGTTTATTAAAAAAGAAAATGCATTTTTTATTATTTCCTAAATAGAAATGCGAGATAGCTATATTCGCCAGAAGAATAGCCCGGTCGTGCAGGTTAATGTCTTTTTTGTAAGTGTCAATGTCTTTAAGAATTTCCGGAAGTTGCTTCTCCATTGTCAGCATGTTTCCGGTTTCCCGGAAATAATACAAACGGCAATTGCTGAAGGTGTAATACAGCGCACCTTTTTGCGAATTGTTTTTTGCGAAAGGAGAAACACTGTCAAACTTCTTTAATACCAGATTTGCTTCATCGTATTTTTTTCGTTCCATGGTTATTACAAAAAAATTATTCAGCAGAATAAAATAGGGTTTGCAATCTTTTTTCAAACCGAGCGGGTGAGTGAAATTATGCTCAATTCCTTTTTGTGCAAATGTGCTTACTTTATCCAGATTTCCTTTCATGTACCAATAAAACATATTTGCTTCCAGCGCGCGCTGTCTTCCTTTATATGTTTTTGTGTTTTTTGCTTTTACGAAATCGGGTGCATGAATTGTCTTTTCACCTTCTTTCAGATATTTTTTGTTTCTAGTTTGGAAGTAATGATAATACAGGTTAAGAATTTTTAAGAAAGCATAACCGCAAATAAAGGACTCGTTCATTTGAGCGGATATGTTTTTTATTTCATCGTATATCCTTTCTGCATCCACGAGTTCGTATTTTTCAATAAATATGTTTTGCTCCCAGACAGAGATAATTTCAAGAAGCGCATGGAAAATTTCTTCTTCATAAGCAACTTTTTTCGCTTTGCGTATTATCTTTTTTGATTGCGCATACAGCCCTTTTTTCTGAAGCAGTTCTATTTGCTGGATCATAGTTCTGATACGGGCATGTGGGCTCATATCACTGTGAAAATTTGCAAGCGAATCCATAAGTCTCGCATACAAGTAGTTTTTTGCTACGGGGAAATAATTTGCAAAATCATGGTCTTTTAGTTCTGAAATAAGTTTTGATTCATCATACTCTTTTTGTTTGTCAGTAGCATTAAAGAGATGCAGATAATTCTTCTTTACTGAAGAATGAAGGTTAGCGTATTTATTAAAATGTATTCTTTCCGCCTTGTCAAGGGATTTAATAAGCTCAAAAAGGTCTTTTGAGGGAATCATGCGTTTTTAATAATGATTCAAAAATATGAAAACAAGAACAACGACATAAATAAATGGAGAATAATTATTAATTTACTTAAACCACATCGTTTTCATAGTTAAAATATAGTAATAACGCCATTTATGTAATGATGATATTTTTCATTCCAAAGTACAGAAACAGTATAATTTCAAATAAATTAGTATTTATCTTTTTTATAATACATTTATTATTATTTGGAGTATAAGATATTGTTGCGCAGATTTGTACAATAAATAATCAATGAGACTAACAATAACATTAACGCTGGCGATATTTCATTTCGTTTTAATGGGGCAAACCTGGGTTCAGAAAGCTTCTTTGCCGGCAATTGGCAGGTTGGCAGGAGTAGCATTTACAATTGGAGGCAAAGGTTATTTGGGAATAGGAAATACCTACAATGGTTTTGCCGATGATTTCTGGGAATACGACCCCATAACGGACAGTTGGACACAAAAGGCAAACTTTGTTGGCGGGCCCCGCAATTTTGCACTTGGCTTTGCTATAGGCAACAAAGGATATTTTAGCTGCGGACATAACGGAATAACAGGAACGTATCAAAATGATTTCTGGGAGTACGATCCGGGAACAAATGCCTGGACACAAAAAGCAAATCTTGGTGGTGTTATCCGCGTAACTGCTTCTGGATTTTCTGTTGCTGGATACGGTTACATTGGAACCGGATTTGACTCGAACGGAACTTGTCTCTCTGATTTCTGGAGATACGATCCGGCAACTAATTCCTGGGCGCAGATGGGAAATTTTCCGGGTGGGAAACGAGTGGATGTTGATCGTGCAACTTTTGTGATCGGAAATAAAGCATATTGGGGAACAGGTTGGGATCAAAATGCAACTCCCAGCGTTAAGTATAATGACTTGTGGGAATATGATTCGCCAACCGATACATGGACTCAAAAAGCAAATATTCCTACCCTAGGGAGGTGGGGCGCAATAGGTTTTTCTCTTTGCAACAAAGGATTTATAGGATTAGGAACGTACAGCGGAATCAGTATTCCGTATAATGATTTCTGGCAGTATGATCCGACAACAAACTTCTGGACATTTGCCACTTTTTTTCCAATGGCAGGAAGAACAGACGCTTCTGTAGTTGTAATTAACAACAAAGCGTACATTGGTTCAGGAATGGATACTTCTTTAACTTTTTACAACAATCAATACTATTATACAATTTATAGTGACTGGTGGGAATTCAGCATGGGTGCTTCTGTTTCGGTCTCAGCAATCCCCGATACAATTTGCCAGGGAAGCAGCACTACTATTATTGCAACAGGAGGAAACAGTTACAGCTGGAATACAGGCGCAACAACTTCTTCCATAGTGGTTTCTCCCACTGCTACAACTTCTTATTCTGCCATTGACCCGACAAGTTCCTGTGCATCTGCAGGAAATATTACGATAGTTGTTTTACAATCATCCTCCGCAACAATTTCAGGAAGCACAAGTATTTGTGCAGGCAATTCTGCAACACTCACCGCATCCGGTGGAGGGACCTATTCCTGGATTCCCGGAGGGCAAACTACACCGACCATTATTGTTTCTCCTTCAACAACTGCAACTTATTCTTCAGTGGTTACCAATATGTGCGGAACCGCAACGGTGTCAGCAACTGTAGCAATTGTTTCCGGCATTACAGCATCTTTTAGCGGAAATACTTTATTGTGTGCGGGGCAAACAACAACTCTCACAGCATCCGGAGGAAATATTTTCAACTGGAGTACGGGCGCAACAACTTCCTCAATTATCATCACGCCATCTTCCAATACTTCTTATTCCGTTTCAGTTTCATCAGGTTCCTGTTCGGATGATACCAGCATATCGGTTACGGTTTCTCCGCCTCCTACAGCATCGGCAAGCAACGCGACCATCTGCAATGGAGATGTTGCAACACTCACTGCATCTGGCGGAGGAAATTATTTATGGAGCAATGGCGCAACTACTTCTTTCATTACTGCTTCAGTTGCCGGAAATTATTCTGTGGTTGTTTCGATAGGTAATTGTTCCGATACGGCTTCAGCAAATCTGATTGTAAATCCAGCACCAACTGCCAACGCAGGAAGCAATGTAACCATCACACAGGGAGTTTCGGCAACGCTCAGCGCAACAGGAGGCGGAACGTATAATTGGAATAATGGAAACACTGATGCAGCCATAACGGTTTCTCCAAATGCAACAACAATGTATTGCGTTACAGTTGCAAACGCAAACGGATGCGTTGATTCTGCTTGTGTTTCAGTTTTTGTTATGGTTCCGATTGAACCGGTTGATTGTTCTTCTTCATCAACCGGAGAACTTTTTCTGCCGAATGCCTTTTCACCGAATGGCGATGGAGAAAACGATGTGATAAAAATTTATTTCGGAAACATGCAGTGCATAAAAGCATTCCGGCTTTTGATTTACAACCGCTGGGGAGAAAAGGTTTTTGAAACCTTCGAGCCTGTTTCAGAATGGGATGGCTCTTACCGGGGACAAACAGAAGGAAACTTTGTGTTTGCCTATTATATGAAAGCCATTTTGATGAACGGAGAAGAAGTAATTAAAAAAGGGAATATCAGTTTAATGAAGTAACAACTGATTTTTACATAAACCCTAAATGTTATTTTTGTTTATAGTCAATTTCTGGCAAAGTAATTTCCGAATAAAATGAAATCAATGAAAGCACATACATTGGAGTTTGAAAAAATTATCTTCTTATTATTTTTTCTTATTCAGCAAACTATTCATGTATCCGCACAATCAATTGCGGGAGGTTATTACCACTCTGTTGCAAAGTGCACAGATGCTTCAGTAATGGCTTGGGGAAGTAATAATATTTGGGGCGGATCTCCTTTAGGAGACAATTCAAACACCGACCGACCCTCGCCTGTTCAGGTACATGGTCCATTAGATGTAGGATTCCTCAGCAGCATGATAGCTGTTGGTGCAGGGGGGTTTCATTCACTCTCTTTGAAGAACGATTACACCGTATGGACTTGGGGATTTAATGCATACGGTCAGTTAGGCGATAATTCACAAACCGATAGAATGTATCCTGTTCAGGTAAGCGGGCTTACAAATGTTACAGCTGTCTACGGTGGAGATACTCACACCCTTGCTTTAAAAAATGATAATACAGTATGGGCATGGGGAGATAACGGAACAAACGGAAAATTAGGAATCAATAGTACAACTGCCGGTTCGAAAAGCACAACTCCCGTGCAGGTAAAAGGTCCGGGTGGTGTTGGCAATCTCACCAATATAACAGCAATTTCCTCAGGGGGCTATCATTCTATAGCACTTAAAAATGATTTAACGGTATGGACATGGGGGAATAATTCAAATGGACAATTAGGAGATAACACAAGCGGAACACCCAGACCAGTTCCTGTTCAGGTAGTGGGCGCGGGCGGTTCAGGAATTCTTGCAAACATTATTTCTGTTGCAGGAGGATATTGGCATTCTCTTGCATTAATGAATGATGGAACTGTATGGGCATGGGGTGCAAATTTCTTTGGTGAATTAGGTAACGGCACTACAGGAGGCACTAGTAATTTTCCCGTTCAGGTTAGCGGGTTAACCAATATAATTGCCATAGAAGCAGGAGAATCATTTTCACTTGCTTTGAAAAATGATAATACCGTTTGGGCATGGGGAGATAATTCAAATGGCGCATTAGGTGATAACAATTCTCCCACTAATAGTAATGTTCCGGTACAGGTGAAAGGTGCAGGCGGTGCAGGATTTCTTACAGGCATCATTGCTCTTGGAGCAGGAGGCTTTCATGCTATGGCTTTAAAGAATGATCAAACTGTTTGGGACTGGGGAATGGGCGGTTATGGACAATTAGGAGATAATGCCGGAACAAACAGCCCTTATCCCGTTCAGGCAGGAAGCGGAGGAGGAAATACATTATGCAATGTTACCACGCTTCCGGTTGAATTAATTTCTTTTTCAGGAAGTTGCTCCGAAAAAAATAATGTAACGCTGCACTGGCAAACTTCCAGCGAACAAAACAATAATTATTTTTCTGTTGAGCGCAGTTCCGATGGAAAAATATTTGCTGAAATTGGAATTGTAAAAGGTGCTGGCAATTCTTCCTCTATCCGCAGTTACGAATTTGTGGATAAAGAACTTCCTTCTCAATACTCAATCCCTAATACTCAAATCTATTATCGTTTAAAGCAAACGGACTATGACGGCAGATATGAATACTTTCCCATTACATCCGTACGTTTTCCTTGTCAGAGCGAAGAGATAATTGTACTTCCTAATCCTTCTGCAGGAATTTTTTCTGTAACAGGATTATCTGTAAACACTGAACTCTGTGTATATAGTATTATGGGAGAAAAGATAGTTCAACAAAAATCTACTGGAAAAATTTCCACCATTAATATTTCGGATAAGGCGGACGGAATTTATTTTGTGAATATAAAAACCGCAAAAGAAGCTTACACACAAAAAATTATCATACAAAAATAATCTACTGTACAATGAACTTTTTTTTACTCCCTATTTCTACCCTCTGTCTTCTTACCTGTAATATTTATTCTCAGGGAACATGGACGCAAAAAGCGAACTTTGGAGGAGGCATAAGAGGTTATGCAACAAGTTTTTCCATCGGCACAAAGGGCTATATAGGAACGGGTGACAGCGGGAATTATCATGTTGACTTCTGGCAATGGGATCAGGCAACCGATATCTGGACACAGAAAGCAGATTTTGCGGGAGCTGCCAGATGGGCAGCGCCTGGTTTTGCAATCGGCACAAAAGGCTATGTTGGAACCGGAACCAGCGGAGGATACCTGAAGGATTTCTGGGAGTACGATCCTGCATTAAATAGCTGGACACAAAAGGCAGATTTTGGCGGAACACCCAGATATGCAGCCGTTGGTTTCTCCATCGGTACAAAAGGATATATAGGAACCGGAGTTGAATCAGGATTTTTTGCTTACAGGAATGATTTCTGGGAGTACGACCCTGCTTTAAATACATGGACACAAAAAGCAAACTTTGGCGGAACTGGAAGATTTGGAGCGGTGGGGTTTTCTATTGGCACAAAAGGATACATTGGAACGGGAATGGATGGTTATCCACGAAAAGATTTTTGGGAATGGGATCAGGCAACAGACACATGGACACAAAAGACAGATTTTGGAGGAACTGCAAGACATTCTTCAACAGGGTTTTCAATTCCTGTCACTGGTAAAGGATATATTGGAACCGGTTGGGACGGCACCATACATCAAAATGATTTCTGGGAATGGGATCAGGCTGCTGATATATGGATACAGAAAGCAAATTTTGCCGGTGTGGGCAGAGCATACTCCACGGGTTTTTCCATAGGATATTATGGATATATAGGAACAGGAGAAGATGGCACAGGGCAAAACTATAACAAGGATTTCTGGGAATTTGATTCCGGCACAACTGGTGTTACTAAATCTTCAGACAATAATTCTGTCAGTGTCTTTCCAAATCCGTTTACTATTCAAACTACAATTACTTTGAAGAATGAGAGTAAAGATGTTTCGATTCAACTGTTTACCGTGACAGGAAAAAAAGTGGTGGCTGATGTTACTTATAACGAGGGCAAAATTGTAATTCAAAGAGGATGTCTTAAAAGCGGAACTTATTTTTTTGATGTTCGCACTTCTTCTCTGCAAAAAGAAAATGAAGAAGATGTTGTTATTGCTTCCGGAAAACTGGTTGTTTTGCCTTATTGAATCTAGAGAGAATAGTAATATCAAGTATGCTAAATCTCCTTATTTACCTATACATATGTTTTTATATTTGCTCTCGCAAAAAAATAAAAACAAATGGCTTCAAATACTTTCGCGGCTCGTCATCTTGGTCCAAGGGATAAAGACGTAAAAACAATGCTCGGAAAAATCGGAGCAAGTTCTCTTGATGAATTAATCAGCCAGACAATTCCTCCCAACATACGATTTAAAAAATCGTTGAATCTTCCCGATGGATTGAGCGAGTTTGAATATCTGAAAGAACTGAAAGCAACTGCTTCACGGAATAAAATTTTCAAATCATACATCGGGCAGGGATATTACAACTGCATTATTCCTCCTGTTACGCAAAGAAACGTTTTAGAAAATCCAGGATGGTACACAGCGTACACACCGTATCAGGCGGAAATTTCTCAGGGAAGATTAGAAGCGCTTCTGAATTTTCAGACGATGGTAATTGACTTAACAGGATTGCCGATCGCGAATGCTTCTCTTTTGGATGAAGCCACCGCAGCTGCCGAGGCAATGATTCTTTTTTATAATTCCCGCCCGAAAAGTTCAAAAGCCAAAACTTTCTTTGTTTCGGAGAAATGTTTTCCGCAGACAATTGAAGTTGTTAAAACAAGAGCGCTCCCTCTTGGAATTGAAGTGGTGGTTGGAAGCCCATCCCCAACCCTTCCCGAAGGGAAGGGAGTTTCTTCCCTTGGGGAAGACGGAAGATGGGCTGGTGTCTTTGGCGCATTGATTCAATATCCCGACACAAACGGAAAAGTAAATGACTATAAAGAGTTCGTAAATAAAATTCATTCAGCAGGAGGATTTGTTGCCGTTGCAACCGATTTGATGGCGCTGACTTTACTTACTCCTCCGGGGGAATGGGGTGCCGATGTAGTGCTCGGAAATTCTCAGCGCTTCGGTGTGCCGATGGGTTATGGCGGACCGCACGCAGCATTCTTCGCCACAAAAGAAGATTTCAAACGTTCATTGCCGGGAAGAATTATTGGCGTATCGGTTGACTCATCCGGGAATCCGGCACTTCGCATGGCGTTGCAAACACGTGAGCAACATATCCGCAGGGAGAAAGCAACTTCAAATATCTGCACTGCCCAGGCGCTGTTGGCAATTATGGCAAGCATGTACGGAGTATATCACGGACCGGCAGGAGTAAAATCCATCGCGGAAAAAATTCATCATCTCGCCTGCGGAATTGCAGAACAATTGGAAAAATTGTTTGTAGAGACACGACATGTCGTGTCTCTACAGTTAGATAACAAAATATTTTTTGATACGGTTTCTGTTTCCATTTCGGATAAGATCCTCAGCCAGAAAATAAAAACGATTGCTGAAGGAAAACAAATCAACTTTAATTATTCCGAAGGGAAAATCGGAATCAGCGTGGATGAAACAACCACAGCAAAAGACGCAAAAGAAATTGTAGAAGTGTTTGCCGAAGCACTTGGAAAAAATATTTCTGTTCCTTCTTTGAATGGAGAGACAAATAAAAGTGTGATTAAGAATTCTGGATTCAACCGCACTTCAGCTTACATGACGCATCCTGTTTTCAATGCTTATCATTCCGAAACGGAAATGATGAGGTATATTAAGCGACTTGAGAATAAAGATTTATCTCTTACTCATTCCATGATCTCTCTCGGCTCCTGCACAATGAAACTGAATGCAGCAGCAGAATTATATCCCATCACCTGGCCTGAGTTTGCGAACATTCATCCGTTCGCACCTGCAGAACAAACGGAAGGATACAAGATCGTGATTTCTGAACTGGAAAAATTTCTCTGTGAAATTACGGGCTTCTCTGCCATTTCATTTCAGCCGAACAGCGGGGCATCAGGCGAATATGCCGGCTTGCTGGTGATTCAGGCGTATCATCAAAGTAAAGGCGACACACACAGAAAAGTTGTTTTGATTCCTTCATCGGCACACGGAACAAATCCGGCAAGCGCAGCCATGGCAGGAATGGAAATCGTGATTGTGAAGTGCGATGCGAACGGGAATGTGGATGTAAATGATTTAAAGGAGAAAGCAGAAAAACACAAAGCGAATCTTTCCTGTTTGATGGTTACGTATCCATCTACGCACGGAGTTTTTGAGGAAGCGATCACAGAAATTACAAAAATCATTCATGATAATGGCGGACAGATTTACATGGATGGCGCTAACATGAATGCTCAGGTGGGATTGACAAGTCCGGCAACCATTGGAGCGGATGTTTGTCACCTGAATCTTCATAAAACATTTGCAATTCCTCACGGAGGCGGTGGTCCCGGTGTTGGACCAATCGGAGTGGCAACTCATCTTGTGCCGTTTCTGCCAACCTCAAGCCCCCTCCCGTCCTCCCCCGTTGGGGGAGGTGAAAATTCTCCCTCCCCGATGGGGAGGGTTGGGGTGGGGCTTCGTGTTTCCTCCGCTCCCTTTGGCAGTGCGCTCATTCTTCTTATTTCATACGGCTATATAAAAATGCTTGGCAAACAAGGAGTGACGGATGCTACTCGTTATGCAATTCTGAATGCGAATTATATGAAGGATATTCTGAAAGCGTATTATCCTATATTATATGTAGGAAAGAACGGAAGAGTGGCGCACGAAATGATTTTAGATTGCGCTGCCATTAAGCGCGCATCGGGCGTGGAAGTGGGAGACATTGCCAAGCGTTTAATGGATTACGGCTTTCATGCTCCCACCGTTGCGTTTCCGGTGCACGATACATTAATGGTGGAGCCCACTGAAAGCGAATCAAAAGAAGAACTGGATAAGTTCTGCGAGGCGATGATTTCCATCAAGAAAGAAATAGAGGAAGTCGTCAGTTGTCAGTCGTCAGTCGTCAGTGGTAAAAAACAACTAACAACGAACAACGAACAACTGACAACTAACGATAATGTTCTGAAAAACGCCCCACACACTGCTAAAGTTTTGATTGCCGATGATTGGAAACATTCTTATTCCCGCGAAAAAGCCGCCTATCCTTTAAAGTGGGTGCGTGAGAATAAATTCTGGCCATCAGTAGGCAGGGTGGATAACGCGCATGGAGACCGTAACCTGATTTGCGCCTGCCCGCCAATTGAAAGCTATAGTAAAGAAACAGTTTGACAAGTACGAAGCAGAACTTGCTTTTTTTTCGTAGTTCGTAAGTTCGTATTATTTTGTTCGTACTTAGGTGAGTAGTTAGAAAAGTTTTATATTTGCCAACTTTTAAATCAAACATTAATAAAAAACAAATCAATCATGAAAAAAATTTACACAACAATTTTTCTTTCAGCAATGGCAATTTTTGCTTTGGCGCAGAACGGAAGAAAAGCAGGAATGTTTAACTCGATGCAATTTGATAATTGCAAACAATGTATTCCTCAAACAATGGTTATTGACACCATTTGCAATTTTGAATTGGATGACACTCTTGCTATTTACAGGGAAGATGCAGCATTGCCTCTTGACTCCGGCTACTTATACGGACACAATACATGGCAAGATATGGCATGGGCAGAAAAATATAAAGTTACAGGAAGTGCAAATGTGGTTGGCGGAGCATATCTATTATTTGAAGCACAAGGAACAGCTACTTCAGGAGGTTCTGCAACTGCGCATGTTTATCCGGCTAACGGAGCAGGTGGAAAACCCGGAGCATCTTTAGGGAACGTGGCTCTGCCTTTTGCATCATTCATAAATTTAGGTACTGGCGGAGGAGAGCTTTTTGCATTTACCACTCCCATTGCTGTAGCCGATTCATTCTTTATGGGATTCTTGTTGGGAGCTTATACTATTGGCGGACCCGATACAATAGGTATTGTTACCTCAAGGATTGATAATCGTTCAACAACCAATCCTGAGCAAAACTGCGCAATGTGGAGCGATGGTCTATGGTATTATGAACTCACCGAGAATTGGGGACAACAACTTACCTTCGGGCTTTGTGCCATTGTGGATGTTGCAGTAGGAGTTGAGAACTATGTTTCTAAAGGAGACCTTTCTCTTTATGCAGCATACCCCAACCCATCAGCAAGCGATGTAACTCTTAATTATTCATTGCTGAATGCAGGCAAAGTGGGTATAGAAATTTTTGATGCGCAGGGAAAAAGCATCCTGAAGATGAACAAAGGAACTAAAGCAACCGGAATGCATACTGAAAAAGTGAATGTTTCTTCTTTTACAGAAGGAAACTATTTTTATAAAGTTTCTACTGAAAACGGAACGGTGTACAGTAGGTTTTCTGTAGTGAAGTAATTTCTTCTTTCTCAAATTAAAAAACCCTGGCGATTTTCGTCAGGGTTTTTTTGTTGTGCTTGTTGCCCACTCATGAATGGGAATCAGTTCAGAAGAAAAATATTCCCAGGCGTTGCCGTTATTTCCGGTTTTAAGTTCTGAAAGATGTTCATGAGCTTTTCCGTTTAACCGGCTGAACACAAATCCTGCTTTATCAGCAAGAGAAAGAAATTTTACAATTGTTTTATTGCGGAGAGTTACTTCTGTTTGGTTGCTCTCTGTGAATTCAATAAACTTGCGAAGCTGTTCTATTTGCTTGCTGGCTTCATCGTGCTTTGCCAGTTCAATATGTATGAGTATTCTCAACAGGCGCAAGCCGATTGCCCATCCGGCTTTGTCTTGTGAAATTTCTAACGGACCCTGCAGCAGTTGAAGGGCTTCGGCAAATTTCTTTTGCATGAACAATACATTTGCCAAAAGCAAATTAAAGATTGCATAGTGAAACTCTCCTGACTCTTCAGCGGACGAATGAGCAAGTATGAAACGAATACATTCTTCCGCTTTTATATACTCTTTATTATAAAACAACCCGTAAAACTCATCTTCCTTTGAGCAAATATAATTGGGCGAAGCGTAAGGAAAATATTCCAGAGATTTTCTGGCGTGCTTTATGGATGCTGAAAACCGGTTGGAATAAATAAGCGTTTTAGAAAGCTGCGCCTGCGCTATTCCCATGCGATGCCTCGTTTTTATTTGTTTATTTTTTTCAACGATTTCAACAATCTCAAAACAAATAGCTGCTGCTCTTTCATAATTTTTCAGCAAGGTTTGCTCTTCCTGTTCAAAGAGTTTTAAAACATACACCGCGTATTTATAGTTGTAATCCGCGACTATCTTTTTCAGCAGGGGTATTTTTTTATTTATAAAATCGAGAGGGTTTTCGCTTTTGTTATAATGCTCGAGCATTTGCAGGCGGCATAAACAATCCGTGGTGAGCGCTGCCGCGTCTTCATTTTTTTTATAGCATTCTATTTCGCTGCACAAGGCATCATAATTTTCCTGACCCAGATGGCTCCAGTATTGCTTCTTTAGTTTTAAATGAGCGACAAGAACCGGGTAACATTCATATTCTTTTGCCACCTTGATAATTTCATCCAGCAAATCACGTTCCGAGCCGTGTGAATTTTTCGTACGCGAGAGGGTGCGGAACGCTGTCGCTTTTTTTTCAAGCTGAATGGATACATAATCAAAATCTTTTTCATCTGCAGAGAGGTTGTAATCGAGCGTAATGAATTCTAAATATCTTTTCTTTAACATGCGCTCCATCCGCTCTATGGTATCTGTTTTTTCTTCTCCGTATAAAATCTTTGAATAATAGGCAGCGCCAAGGTTCTTGTCTTTTTCTCCGCGCACCAGTTCAGCCAGTTGCCGTATTTTTTTCCACGGCTCGTTTTTATCCGGCAAAAGTTCGAGGTATTGCAGAAACGTGAGCCATTGAACTTCATCAAGGTCATGCAGGTAATGAGATAACTCTTTCATGTATAAGCAAAATTAATCTAAATACTAACCATTTACTCAATCCTTCCGCACTTGTAGGTTTTTCTCCACTACTATCCGGGGCATTTGGGTTTCCTTTGGCTAATTAAACCCTGCAGGGCATGAATTTTTACTGTTTCACAGATTACAACAGATGAAAATGAAAGCAAGCAATAGTATAATGGCTGACTGGCGCCAAGCAATATTGCACCGAAGCTATGCCATGCTGTTCAGGAACAGCGCCCTGTTAAGCAGCAATAGTTTGCTGCTGAACAAAAGTCGCTCTATGCTGAGCAGGAGAATTTCTGCCAGCAAGCCCAATCATTTCATCTCCTGCCCAAAACATTTTGGCGCGAGCCCAATCTATTCGGGCATCAGCCCAAAACATTCGGGCGCGAGCCCAAGCTATTCGGGCATCAGCCCAAAACATTCGGGCGGCAGCCCAAGCTATTCGGGCATCAGCCCAAAACATTCGGGCGGCAGCCCAAGCTATTCGGGCATCAGCCCAAAACATTTGGGCGGCAGCCCAAACCTTGAAACCTTGAATTTTAAATTAAAAATCAACATCCATTAACCATTTCTACTATGCCACATGCAGCACCCTTCCGCTCAAAAGACGCTGACTTTAACACCGACCTCGTTGTTCAAGTGCCGTATCTGAACACCAACGCAGTGCGTTTAGGTGTTTCAACTCCTAATCTTTCAAATTTAAACACGCTGTTCACCAACCCCAGTGTGCCGCTTGACCAGTTGGGATGGAAAGAAATATGGCTGCTGCACAGCGCCAAAAGCACGCGCACGCCTGATGTGAACACCGAACTTCACATACGCAGGCAGCAGATAGAAGTGCAGATGCGAAAAATTTATGGCGACATTCCAAAATCAGCCCTCACCACTACCGACCGCAGCACCCTTAATTTGAAACTGCGCGATGCCACTCCCACAAAAATACAGGTGGTGGAATATGCGCCCAACGGAGATATTGAAGCTATGCGGCACCTGGCGCATGTGCTGCGCATCACCGACCCTGCCAACCCGCACACGCAGGAAATGCCCAACGGAAATAAAGTGGAAGTGCAATTGCGCTATGAAGACAGCCCCGCCACCGCAGCAGCCCGTACGGCAACACCCGCTGCTGCACCTGTGGCAGCCGCCCCGGTGGTTTGGGAAACCGCAGAGCACAGCCCTGCTGCGCGGTTTTTATTTACAGTGGAATTTACAACAGACAAAGTAGGCAAAATAGCAAAGTACCGCCTGCGCTACCAAAACGAGCGCGGTGATAAAGGCGAATGGAGCGAGGAGTTTGGAGCGATGGTTTCGTAATGAGAATGAATAATGACTAATTTCTAATGACTATTAAAACCAAACACAGGACTGGTTATCCATCAGTGACAAAAACAAATTCATCGTTCAACTAAAAAAACTAACTACTATGAAAAAATTATTTTTTACTCTAACGCTGATGGTGGCGATAACATCATTGACATTTGCTTCTTTTTCATTTACAATATATAATAACCCGAATTGGTTAGGTAATTGCACGTATACTATTACTGCGATGCAAGTTTCTGATAATTCTTCTAACCCCGGTTGCACATGTATTTGGGGTGGACGTGGATGGTCTCAAGTATTAAGCCCAGCCACCACCTATACCTTTACCTGTAGCTGCAGCGGTTCTCCTGTTTGGAGTACTTTGAGCGTAACCCTAAAGACCCAGTGTGGGCATACATATACTTTTGGCGATGTGAGTTCATATGATTGCAGAACAGGTGGCAATTGTTATAGTTGTACGTCAAATTATGCTGTTTGCTGGAATAAAATAAGCACTGGCAATTATGAAATTTATACTGATGTATTAACAGGTGGTCGTCTTATGTCTGATAATCCTACAGGAGAAGCTGAACAAGTTATGGAAGCAAATCCTGATATGCTTAATCGATTAGGGGTAAACAGCGCTGAAGAAATACTAATGGAAAGCAATAACATTGTTTCTTCTCTTGAAAATATTCCTAACCCTGTTTCAAATTTAATGAAGATTAATTTTGAATTGGCGCAGGATGCAGATGTTGCCATCACTCTTTTTGATATTACAGGCAAAGAGGTGTTAAGTTTGAAAAAAGGAATTCAGGCAAAAGGAAAAAATTCTGTTGAAGTGGATGTTTCATCTCTTGCAAGCGGAATGTATTCTTATTCATTCAAAGCAGGTGATGCTGTATTGACAAGAAAATTTAATATTGTGAGATAAACTCTTTCTTCCTAATTACAAAAAGCCGGATTCATCTGAGTTCGGCTTTTTTTATTTTTGGGTAAGTGCAATTAATATTTACTTTTGCATCTTCAATTAAAGTACTATCACAAATAAAAAAACATCATGAAAAAACTTTACATTTCATTATTCATTTTTTCTGTGGCTGTTATCTCTGCACTGGGGCAGGCAAAAATCAGCGGAACAATAAATTCTGTTTCCGTAGAAGCTGCAACAGTTATTAAGGGTAGCAACCCTTCACCTATGGCGATTGATACGCTTTGGCCTGCGGTTATCAACAGTCCTTGTTATACAGGTGATGCTACTCCATGGACCTACTATTTCTTATTAGCTCCTAATACAGGATACCTGACAGGAAACTGCCAGATACAAACCACTTTCAATTCTGAAGAAATAGGTCAGCGTTATTCTATTTCCGGAACAGGAACTATAAGCGAGGTGCTCGCATGGTATGGATACACTAACGGCACCAGCGGCACCACAACGGCAAAAATTTATTCTGTAAACGCAACCACTAAAAAGCCGCAAACTGCATTGGGTACAAGCGCAACTGTCAGTGTGGGTAGTATTGTTCCAACTACCAGTTTTACAAGTTACACCTTTACTCCTACCGTAAATGTAACTACGGATTTTGCCGTAAGCATTGTTCTTCCTACCAATGGCGACAGTGTGGCTATCTATTCAACAAAGATTGGCTGCAATACCATTGATTCTTCGGGATATATTAAACTTTCTTTGGCTGGATGGTATCAATATAATCTGCTTCTTAATGCGGCTGCTCCCAATGATACAGCGCTTGATGTGGCTATTCTTCCTGTTGTGGATGTTGCCGTTGGTACAAATGAATATCCGTCCAGCAATGGTCTTACACTGATGGGCGCTTATCCAAATCCTGCAAAAGATTTTACAAACATTAGTTATACTATAATGGAACAGGCAACTGTATCTGTTAACGTGTTTGATTTGACAGGGCGTGTTATTTTAAATTCATCACAGCCACTCAGCGCAGGCACACACAACATAAAAGTTTCTTTGAAAGATATTCCTGCCGGAAATTATTATTACACAATTACAACCGGTGATGCCCGGCTCACCAGCAAATTTGTGGTAGCGAAATAAAATTTACTTTTCAATAAAATCCCTTTTCGAAAAATCGGAGAGGGATTTTTTATTAATTTTTTAGTAAGGTGGACTTAAAATTTGCAGAAATCGCACAAAAAAAATAATAGCAATAAATGTTTGCTCAGAATTTTCAAAAGACGTACCTTAGCCCTCTGATTCATTTTGAGATTAAAAGGTTGCATGGTTTAAAAAAAAGTTTTTAACAAAAACAATCGAAATTAACATTATCATTTAACTATGAGAAAATTACTACTATCCGTTTGTTTGTCACTCACAGCCATGCTTGCGTTTTCGCAGCAGGATCCCCAGTTCAGTCAGAATATGTTTATCAAGTTACCTATTAATCCCGGTTATGCAGGAACCAATGGAGCCATTTGCGGCACGTTGGCATACCGCACACAATGGGTAGGATTTCCCGGCTCACCAAAAACTATTTTATTGGCTGTTGATGCTCCTGTACCCATGCTTCATGGCGGAGCAGGGCTTACCATAGTAAATGATAAATTAGGGAACTTTGGTTTTATGCATGTGCGTGGCGCCTATTCATTTCATAAGCCACTTGGTCAAACAGGTTTGCTTGGCATCGGTCTTGAATTAGGAATTCTTCAGGGTTCTGTGCAACGTAAATGGCTTGCTCCTGACGGAACGGACGGAACAGCAGATCAGGCAATACCTGATGCAAAAGTAAGTAAGACGACTTTTGATATTGGCTTGGGAGCTTATTATAGAACGGAACAATTATTTGTAGGACTCTCTGTTGCTCACGTGCCCGGCAAAGCAGAAAAATTAAAAGCAAAGGATTTTAATTATCAGGTAGCAAGAAATTATTATGTTCTTGCCGGATATGATTTCTTTCTTTCCAGCACGCTCAAACTTCGCCCTTCTGTGCATGTAAAAAGCGATGCCGCTGTTACCACTTTTGATGCAAATATTAATTTGTTATGGCATGACATGATTTGGGGAGGAGTTTCTTACCGCTTGCAGGATGCAATTGTTCCTTTGGTTGGTTTTGCCTGGAGCCCTAACCAAAAATCAACGCTGAAAATCGGATACTCTTATGATCTTGGTATGTCTGATTTAAAAGCACAGCACAGCAATACGCATGAAATTTTGCTTAACTATTGTATAAAGATGGCGAAAAAACCAAAGACATCAAGCCACATCAACCCAAGGTTTTTAAGATAATTTTTTATTACTAACCATTATATGGAATTATTCCATTATTGCCAGCGCTCCTTGTTTTATATGTCGGTTTTTCAACTGGTGAATAATTTTTTTTGTATCGATTAAAATAATATTTCATTACTTCCGTTAACACTAAAATCGGAGGTGTGAAATAAAAAAAAATAACTATGAAAAAGTTTCTTTTCTTTGGATTGCTGGCGCTGGGTTTAGGTGCTTGCAGCAGCGGTGACAACGGGGAACTAATAGGAGTTCAAGGCAGAGACCCTTGGTTTCAGCCCGATCCGTTTGGAACGCTTTACTGCCCGATGGGAAGTTTTCACATGGGGCAAAGTGATCAGGATATTCCTTACAACTATACGCAAAGAGCACGTATGGTTTCTGTTCAGGCGTTTTACATGGATCAAACAGAAATCTCCAACAACGAGTACCGCCAGTTTGTTTACTGGGTGCGCGACTCCATTGCACGCGAATTGCTTGGCGCGCTTGACGAAGAACGCTGGAGAAATAAATTAGATGAATTTGGCGTTGAACGCGAAGCAGCATACGAAGACAAAGGGTATGATTTGAATTGGGATGAACAACTGGATTATGCCGATAAGGATGAAGAAATCAGAAATACCTTAAGTGAAATGTTTCTTCCTGTGAAAGAAAGGTTTTATTCCAAAAAAGAATTTGATACCCGTAAATTTAATTTTGTTTATTACAGAATTGATTTGAAAAAAGCATCCAAAAAAACAAATCGCTTTCGTCCGAATACTTCCCCTGACCCAAATGATCCAAACAAAACATTTATTAACGGAACAGGACACGATGCGTTAGATTCAACCAACGCAGGATTAGGGTATTATATGATTGAAAACAAAGCCCCGAAAAAAGACCGTAGCGTATTCATCATAAAGGATGTTATCAATGTTTATCCTGATACACTTGCCTGGGTGCATGACTTTACTTATTCATTCAATGAGCCGATGACTAATAATTATTTCTGGCATCCTGCGTATGATGATTACCCGGTGGTGGGTCTTACCTGGAAGCAAGCACGCGCATTTTGCGTATGGAGAACCCAATACATGAATAGTTATCTTATGGGCATGGGGCATACCATTGTCAATGATTTTCGTTTGCCTACAGAAGCTGAATGGGAATATGGAGCGCGTGGCGGATTGGATCTCAGCCCGTATCCATGGGGAGGTCCTTACATTCGCAACGCACGCGGATGCTTTCTTGGAAACTTCAAACCCATGCGCGGAAGTTACATTGATGATGGCGGATTTCACACCGTTCACATCTTCTCCTACTCTCCCAATGAATGGGGATTCTATAATATGGCAGGAAATGCTTCAGAATGGACAAGCAACACATTTGAAGAAGGTGCGTATGATTTTGCACACGATTTAAACCCCGACTATGTTACTGAACCTACTGAAGATGAAAAATATCAGTCAGTGCGCCAGCGAAAAGTTATTCGCGGAGGTTCATGGAAAGATGTTGGTTTTTATCTTCAGAACAGTACAAGGACATATGAATATCAGGATACTGCCAAGTGCTACATCGGCTTCCGAAGCGTGATGACGTATCTTGGTCGTGCAAGAGGCGATGATCCTACTGCACAAGAAGGAGCACGCTTAGGTGTAAAATAAAATCGTACAATATAAAGTAAACAAAACAATCAACCAACCAATCTAAAAACCAATTTTTATGACATTCGCAGAATTCGCAGAAACAAAAAAGTTCAAAACCATCATGAACTATACTTACAGCTTGGGTGCCGCTGTCGTTATCTTAGGTGCTCTTTTCAAAATTATGCACTGGCCAGGTGCAAACCCTGCTCTTATTGGAGGTATGGGTACCGAAGTGCTTGTGTTTTGCGTTTTTGCGATAGATCCAACTCAAGTACACATGGAATTGGACTGGACGCTCGTTTATCCGGAGCTTCATGGAATGCATGATGAAGAAAAGAAAGACGATAAAAAATCCATCACCGAACAATTAGACAATATGCTTGAGGAAGCTAAGATTGGTCCTGAGTTAATTGGTAGTTTAGGTGTCGGATTAAAAAGTTTGAGTGATAACACTGCAAAACTTACCAACCTTTCGGATGCCAGTGTTGCGGCAAATGAGTTTACAGATAACATGAAAAAAGCTTCCGGAAAAATCGGAACGCTTTCAGATACGTATGACAAAGCATCAAGTTCCATCAGCGGTTCCATCAGTGATTTGGAAAAAGCATCCGGCAAAACTTCTCAGGCGCTTGATCTGATTACCAATTCTACTCAGCAGCAGGCAGGCGCTTATGGCGAGCAATTGAAGAATGTTTCTAAAAATCTTGGCTCGCTCAACAGCGCTTATGAATTACAACTTCAAAACTCAAATGAGAACATTCAGGCGGCAGCCAAGGCGAATGAAGGAATTCAAAAACTTCTTTCTACACTCGAAGCGTCCATGCAGGCATCTCAGCGCGATGCAGTTTCTTATGGTGAGCATTTGAAAAAAACCGCTGGCAATGTTGAATCGCTCAATGCCGCTTATGAACTTCAATTGCAAACAACCAAAGAACATATTAGCAAATCAGGTAAACTTTATGAGGGCGTAGAGCGCACCATGGCAAGTTTGAATGAATCATCTGAAGATGCCAAGAAGTTCAAACACCAGATGGCGGCAATGTCAGAAAATCTTTCCGCTTTGAATACTGTTTACGGTAACATGTTAACGGCAATGAGCATCGGAAAAAAATAAAAGCCCTTCCCATACTCCCTATTGTGGGAGAGGAGGAAGCAAGCAAATAGAAAATGGATGATAAATAATAAACAATCATAAAAGGCACATGCAAATCCTTCCCGTTGGGAAGGATTTAGGATGGGCTACTAATAAATAAACTATATGTCAGGAGGAGGAACACCCAGGCAAAAGATGATCAACTTGATGTATCTCGTCTTGTTAGCACTGCTTGCAATGAACGTATCCAAGGAGATTCTTAACTCTTTTGCTATTCTTAATAATGGTTTGGTAGAAACAAACAGAAATTTCACAGTAAAGAATGAAATTACTTATAACCAGTTTGAACAGGCATATTTGAATGACCCTGTTAAAGTAAAAGAGTGGATTGATAAAGCCAAAGGGGTTAAAACACGTTCACAGAAGATGTTTGATTACATTGAGTCCATTAAAGTAGATTTGATACGTGAGGTCGAAAAAAAAGACAGCATTACAATTGAAGGGCGTAGCGGGCAAGACAGTGTTATTCGGATTGTAACAGACGTTCTTCACATGGAGGCAAAAGATGATAATGCCACTCCTACTCACTATTTTTTTGGATCTGCAGATAAAGCCCAGCCCGGAAACAAAGTATTTGAATTTAAAGAGGAAATAAGAAAATATAAGGAGGATTTATTAACGTATATCCCTGTAAAAGACAGGGCAAACATCAAATTGGGATTAGAGATCAACGATGTATATTCACAGGGCGAAGGCATGAATATTACATGGGAGTCAAACAACTTTTATCATAACCCGGCAGTTGCGGTAGTTGCTCTTCTCACCAAAATGCAGAATGATGTGAAGAATGCAGAATCAGATATTGTAAACGCACTTTACAGACGCATTGATCTTATGACCTATAAGTTTGATACACTTTCTGCGCGTGTTGTTGCAAATTCTAACTACGTACTTTTGGGAGATGAATATCGTGCCGAAGTGTTTTTGGCTGCATTTAGTTCAACATCCAATCCCACAGTAACTCTTGGAGAGGTGGACAGCGTAACCAATACCATAAAAGGACCCAAAGATACCTCATCGGTAAAAGTATCACGAGGTGTAGGAGTATATACAATTTCCCCATCAGCAGAAGGAACAGTAAAATGGGGTGGTTTAATAGGCATGAAAGACCCCGCTGATCCAACAAAACTTAATTACTATTCTTTTACTTCAGAATACAAAGCCGCCCGCCCTGCCATTGTAGTGTCGCCTGATAAGATGAATGTATTTTATATCGGACTTGATAATCCTGTTTCCATTTCGGTTCCGGGCGTTGCAGCCGAAGATATTCAGCCATCCATGTCAGGAGGAAGCATAAGCGGGTCGCGCGGAAAGTATGTCGTAAAAGTAAACAGTGGCAAAGAATGTATGGTGAATGTTTCTGCAAAAATGAAAAATGGCACAAAATCTATGGGACCCGGAGTAAAATTTCGTATAAAAACAGTTCCGAGTCCGGTTCCAACAGTGTATGGAAAACGAGGAACAGATGTCATTAAAGGAGGTGAATTGCAATTCGTAACGGGTGTTGTTCCCGTGCTTGATAATTTTGAATTTGAACTTAAATTTCCTGTCGTATCTTTTGACGTATCCATGAACGTAAACGGTCTTGAGGTTACAGAATCAACAGTAGGACCATCCATGAGCGATAAACAAAAGGCGCTTATCAAAAGAGCTAAAAAAGGCAATAAAGTTTATATTGAAAAAGTTAAAGTAAAAAAACCCGGAGGACAAATTGTAGATATCGGCAGTGTTAACCTAAAAGTTATTTAATTATATTATTAAAAACTTATATACAATGAAAAGATTATTGAAAGCAAAGTTTTTGAAAGCAGTATTGTTTTTTTTAATCGCAAATACTGCAATGGCTCAACCGCCCACACAAGGAGGTACAACCCCTCCTCCTACATCACCAGCAGGTTCTGGTGGAATTCTTGAGCCGCCCGGAGGAGGAGTGCTGGACGGAGTATATACTCCCGAGCACTTGCCCTACAGAAAACCCATTCCGTATGTGTACGAACGCGAAGCGGATATTATGTGGCAAAAAAGGATTTGGAGAGTAATAGACCTTCGCGAAAAAATAAATCATCCGCTTTATTATCCTATAGATGAGCTTGCAAAGAGACCATCGCTTTTTAGTATCATACAGAGTGGACTCTATACCGGGAAAATTACAACCGTATTTGAATTTGATGTGTTTACAAATGAATTTGGTCCATCACTTACACTTGCTGAAGTATCAGCCGCCATGACTGATAAAATTGGGATGAAAGATTCCATTGGAGAACCTATTTTGGATTCTACAGGTAGTCAGGTGATGATGCCAGACACAATGGCACCGGATGATATCATACAATATTATGTTAAAGAAGATTGGTTTTTTGAAAAGCAACGCTCCGTGATGGATGTCAGGATTATTGCAATAGCCCCTGTTGTTGAAGTGGATGACCCTATCAGTGGTAAGTTTACCTTCCACCCGCTTTTCTGGCTGTATTATCCTGCATGCAGAAATTATTTTTCCCAGTTCTACTGCTACAATCCTTCTAATGACGCAGAGTGGCGCACATTCGATGAAATATTTCATAAGAGAATGTTCAACAGTTACGTATATATGGAATCGAATGTGTATAACCGCCCCGTTGGCGCATATCTTGCAGGGCAAGGAATGGAGCAGTTACTCGAAGCAGAAAGAATAAAAGATGATATTTTTAAGTTTGAGCACGATATGTGGCATTTCTAAAATTTTTTCTTGCGAAATGGAAAAGCCCTTCGATATTTATCGTAGGGCTTTTTTTGTTTTTAATTCTTTGAAAAATATTTAATGAGGTCTTTTGCTTTCGCTTTCCCTATCACTTTTGCAATTTTTTCTTCTGATGTTTCTTTTATCCTCGAAACAGATTTGAATTCGCGCAAAAGTTTTTCAGCTGTCTTATCGCTGATGCCTTTTATCTGTGTGAGTGCGGAGAAAACAGTTTCACGCTGTCTTCTGCCTCTGTGATGTTTCAACCCGAAGCGGTGGGCTTCATTCCGCATCTGTTGAATCAGTTTCAGCGTTTCAGATTTTTTATTGAGATATAACGGAAGCGAATCTCCGGGATAAAAAATCTCTTCTAATTTTTTAGCGATGCCAATGACAGAAATTTTTCCTGCCAGCCCAAGCGTTTCCAAACTTTTCACAGCGGAACTGACCTGCCCTTTTCCTCCGTCAATTACAACCAGTTGAGGCAGCGATTGCTTTTCATCCAAGATCCTTTTGTATCGTCTGTAAACTGCTTCTTCCATAGAAGCAAAATCATCAGGACCTTCTACAGTCTTAATATTGAACAATCGGTAATCTTTCTTGCTCGGCTTCGCATTTTTAAAAACCACGCAGGCAGAGACAGGAAATGCTCCCTGAATATTCGAATTATCAAAACACTCCATGTGTGCCGGGAGTTCCTTTAGGTGCAAATCATTCATCATCGTCCTTAAAATCCTTTCTGAGGATTTTTCTTTTGTAGCAAATGCGTGCCTGCTTTCTTTTTCTTTTCGGTAATACTCAGCGTTGCGCTCAGAAAGCTCCAGCAGTTTTTTCTTGTCGCCACGCTGGGGAATCGTAAACTCAACAGCAGGGAAATTTACATGAAGTGAAAACGGAACAATAATTTCTTTCGTTTCGCTGTGAAACCGCTGTCGTAATTCTGCAATAGCAAGCAAAAGCAATTCTTCTTTTGGCTCATCCAATTTCTTTTTCATCTCCACTGTATGCGCCTGCACAATTGCACCGTTTATCACTTTGAGATAATTCACATAGCCAAACGAGTCGTTTGAAATAATGGAGAATACATCCGCATCTTCAATGGACGGGCTCACCACCACCGAGCGGCTTTGGTAGTTGACCAACGAAACAATTTTTTCTTTCAGAAGTTGAGCGTTTTCAAAATCATATTTCTCAGAATACTGCCACATCAGTTCTTTCAACTGCTTTATTACCGAGGAAATATTTCCTTTCAGGATTTGTTTTATCTGGGCGATGCTTTCATTGTAGTCCTCTTCCGATTGAAACGCCTCGCAGGGACCTTTGCAATTCTTCAAATGATATTCCAGGCACACGCGGAATTTTTTCTTTTCAATGTTTTCTTTCGAAAGAGGTAGCGTGCAGTTTCGGAGCGGATAAAGTTTTTTTATCAGGTCAAGAATCGTGTACATCGTCCGCAGAGAAGGGTAGGGGCCAAAATAGTGAGAGCCGTCACGAATAAAATTTCTTGTTTGAAAAACTCTGGGGAACCGTTCATTCTTGATGCAAACCCAGGGATATGTTTTATCGTCCTTCAGCGCCACATTGTATCTCGGCTGATATTTTTTAATGAGGTTGTTTTCAAGCAACAGTGCGTCAAGTTCTGTGTTGACAACAATATATTTTATGTCGGTAATGGAATGTACGAGGTAAAGAAGTTTTCCGTACTCGTGTTTTTTTGTGAAGTAAGACGAAACCCGTTTCTTCAGATTTTTTGCTTTGCCGATGTAAATTATTTTTCCGTACTTGTCGAAATACTGATAAACGCCAGGATTTTCGGGAAGAGAAGAAACAATGTTTAAAAGAAAAGAAGCAAGCTTTTTTTTATCACTCATTACTGCTTTAATGAATCTGGTTTTGCCTTGAGAGGAGTTTCGTTTTTGATTTTGGAAGAATCAGCAGAAGTATTTCTTTGCTTTTTGTTTTTCTTGCTCTTCTTTAATGGATCAGAGGATTTTGAGGAATCAGAAAAAGAGGAAGGAATATCATTTTTTATTTCAGGGACAAGAAGTTTTGATACAGTATCAATTGCAGGTAGTTGTTCAATACTTATTTTTCCAGAGGAAGAATCTGCGGACTGAGGTTCTGTCTTATTCTGTTTTTGCTTTTTGTCCTGCTTCTGAATTATTTTTGTGGCATCAGCAGATTGCTTGTCTTTAATAGTTTTCAAAAAAGCATCGGAAGCAGCAATAATGGAATCTGTTTTATGTTCTTCATCCCGCGAAGCGCTGGACGAATCAATTTTCACTGTATCAATCATAGCAACAATTGAATCGTTGATAATAGTTGTTTGCGTGTCAACTACCATGAAAGTATTTTGAGTGGAATCAATAAGCGTTTCAGTTTCTTCAGGCAAAGAAGAATAGTAGCTTGTGATTTTGTAAATACTAAACGCACTAATTAAAATAATTATAGCCGCAACAGAAATCAAAATAGATTTTTTATCTGTCAGCTGATGGATTGATTTTTGTTCGTGACGGAGTAGCACCTCAATTTCACTCCAGTCAAATGGAAGTAAATCAGCATCAGGAGATTTTAAAGCATCCTGAATGAAACTATGGAGTTTATTGTTGTTTGGCGATGATTTCATGATACATTATTTCGGAACCATTTGCGTAAGATTTTTTCTGAGATTAAATTTTGCTTTTGACAAACTATCTTTCGAGGCGTATTCGCTAATGTCGAGCAGTTTCGAAATTTCCAGATGAGAATATTGCTCTACTTCATGTAAATTGTAAATAGCTCGGTAAGAAGGAGTTAATTGCTGAAGTGCTTTGATAATAATTTGCTTATCGACAGAGTGTATAATTTTTTCATCAGATATTTCGAAAGAAGATTGTTTCTCCGAATCTCTTACACTTACGGTACTGCTTACAAAATATTCCCGCTTGTTGTTGTGCATGTGCCGTATTGCAGATGCCACGATTTCTTTTTTTATCCATTCTTCCAGAGAAACGGGAGGAGAATCCTTTTTTCTTTTTGCGTTCACATCCGTAAAAATTCGGAAGCCATTAAAAATATTTTTAAACCCATCAAGGAGAATGCTCTTTGCTTCCTGTTGGTTTTTAGCATAGCGGATGCATACGTGCATCATCTTGCTGAAATAAATTTCATACAGCGCACGCTGCGAGGAGCGTTCATGTTTGAGGCATCCTGATATGAGTTCTTCTTCGTTCATAAAATTTTCTCCCAAAGGGATTTTTCTGAATAAGCAAACTTACCGATTTTCTCTTTGATTATTTATCCGACAGGAGATAAAAAAAACCCGCTCGAAATCATCGAGAGGGCTATATTCGATAAAACATTAATTAATTAGTCAAATTTTCGCTAAGGTTTTCTGATCAAAGTGATAGTGCCTTTTTCATAATGAGGTACGCCATCAATTCCGAGTGCCTGTATGGAATAAATATATACGCCTTCTGGAGCATCGTCTCCGCTCATTTTTTTACCATTCCAGCTTCCGTCAAGCGAGTTCCACTTACACACGAGCCCACCTTCTTTTTGACTATATATTGCTACCCCGATAGAACTAATATTTTTCATTTCGAAAAAGAACATATCATTTTCCCCATCCCCGTTTGGAGTGAATATGTTCGGAATGTTTGTAATGTCGGAAATCTGGCGGACTTCAATCGTTACTTTGTCAGAAACGCTTCCTGAAGAATTTTTTGCATTCAACGTCACAACATAAGTTCCGGATTTATCAAAAACATGAGAAGGAAAATTTTCTCTTGATGCGGAACCGTCACCGAAATCCCAACTTAACGATGATGCTATTCCTTGATTGCTGAATGTTACAGTAAGCGGAGCATCGCCTGATTCTGTGTTGGCAAAAATAGTTGCGGTGAGTGGTTGATCTGCATCCTGGTCATCAGAGGTAGAATTATCTTTTGAAGGTTTAGATTTTGAATTTTGAATCTGACTTCCGCGAATAAGTGAAGTTGGCGCATCTGAACCTTTGCCGTATTTGTGTTCAGACGGAGAAGGAGTAGCGGAATTGTCAGAAGAAGAAAAACCGGTTGAAGTTGCGTTATCAATAGAGCCGGAAACATTTTGTATTTGCTGAGAATTATCCGCCTGTGGCGGATTGGAAGTATGAACAGATGAAGCCGTTTGTTTTTGTCTTTGCGTATTCGAACTATTTTCTGCTAATTGATTTTCAGAAAGAATGTTTTGCGAAATATCTTTTGAAGTAGCTTCAGTTTGTTTTTTATTATTTAATGAAGTTGAATTTATTTTGCTGTTGTTATTCGAAGCAAAATACCAAACGCTTCCTGCGACAACAGCCACAGCGGCAGCTCCTGCAATTATTTTTCCAACGGCAAACTTGGCGGCAGTTGACGCAGCGCCTCCTAATCCGGAATTAATTCCGCTTTGAACAGTCGCCCACACCTGCGGGTTTACATCCGCTTCAAAATGCTCAAATGTTTCCTTAAAAAGTTTTTCGATATTTTCTGTATTTTTCATAACACTTAATGTCTATTATCTACTTGTTCGAATGATGCTTTTTCCAATTGTAACCAATTTTGCAAATGAATTTTTGCTCTTGAGTATTGTGATTTGGAAGTTCCTTCTGAAATTCCCAACTGCTCTCCTATTTCTTTGTGTGAATATCCTTCAATCGCATACATATTAAATACTGTTCGGAATCCTGTTGGCAACTGCTGAATCATCTTCAATAAATCTTTTTCGTTCAAATTTTCTCCGCCAGTTAGCGGATTGTTTCCTGAAATCATAAATTGGACGTCATCAATATCTATATTTATTTTCATTATCTTGTTTTTTCTCAGGTGTGTCAGCGATTCATTCACCATTATTCTCCGTATCCATCCTTCCAGCGAACCTGTGCCTCTGAAAGATTCTATCTTTTCAAACACGCGGATGAATCCGTTTTGTAACATATCCTCTGCTTCATCTGTTCTGTCGGCATATCTAATACAAACTCCCATCATCTTCCTGCTAAATCGTTCAAAGAGCAGTTTTTGAGCCGCAGGGTTCTTTGAAACACATCCTCTGGCAAGTTCTTCATCTGTCATTCGACCTCTGAGTGTTAGATGCAATTTGGCGGGTTATGGTTGCATGAATATTAGCAAAATTACCCATTTTATACTAAAAACGAGACATAATTAGCAAATATAATGATGGATATTCTGAAAATTGGTAGCGATGCGATGAAGAATGGCACCGATTTTTAAGAGAATGGCACCAATCTTTCATTGAATGGAGCCAATTTTTCACAGAGATATGCTAATTTTACAAAATTTAAGTAACTTT